>Ga0315915_1008997_pt1 | contig 11507 bp, 13 predicted proteins | sample MpolbnodulesMG_FD_207738 | JGI IMG/M metagenome (GOLD analysis project Ga0315915, IMG submission 207738) | Medicago polymorpha root nodule microbial communities from Los Angeles, California, United States - branched nodules | ecosystem: Host-associated > Plants > Roots > Nodule | place: USA... | reverse complement strand
CAATCCCGTAATAAGCTTTGATGTTGTTAAAATTTGCTTGTGGTGAAATATGTTTTAAGGCCTGTTTAGTCTATTTAGTAGGTCAAATGAACTATTTGATGATCTTAATGTAAAGTAGGCTTGAAAGTAGGCTTTCATGCAAGTTCAAGCTTTTAAATAGGCTAGGCCACGTCAAGAAAAACGTCCTATGATAGGCCATAGGCCAGACTCAGGCTTGTAAATTTTCTCGTAGACCAGACTCAGGTCTTTCAAAGCCTAGCCTGACTTGACCTATTCCCTAATTGTGATCTGAACAAGATTGATTTGACAAAATAAAAAAATTGAATTTTGTCTCAGGGGAAGCATATATATTCTCGGGTTTTTGCTAAACATCGATCAAATTACTAACTTGCTTTCAAAATAAAAGAATCGTAAACTTCTACTTCTAAACAATGTTAATTATCATTCGAGTTTCAAAAAAAGTCTTAGAAATCGTGGTTCGGCCTAACATCTCCATAAAACTGATTCGATAACGGAAACTTGATAGCAGGTGGTCCAATAGATCTTGAAGAGACTTTGATATCATCTTTAAAATTGTGGTTGGACACAATACAATCCTACAAAACCGACTTGTAAGACGAGAATTTCCCCTACTTATAGACATATTATCATCTCATATTCGACGTGGACTTTAACAAAAAAAATTCTAATGCTAGAGACAAAACTTGCCCTCTACTCCATCTTTTTTCGGTTTGCCTGGTGAGGATTTGGATGACACCCATGATCCATTTTGAAATCATGAATATATATGTGGCACTCTCATTCTTAATTTTCCTTGTCGGTACAAATACAATGTACCCTAGTTTGCTCTCAACCTTATGTCCCTCAAACATGATAAAATTAGTCAAGAGAGAATATTATTAAATTATTTTTTTTGTAATAGTATTCATTAAATAATTAAGGCTTAAATATGCAAAACGTCCCTGTAAGTTCGCGTGTTTTTGCAATTCGTCCCTGTATCTTTTTTTGTTTCAAAAACATCCTTGTAAGTTGTTAACCGTTTACAATTAGTCCCTCCCGTTTCAACCGACTCATTTTTGAGCAAGTTACACATTAAAATGCATCTCACAAATTTTTAACTTGCTAGTTTAGATTCACTAGAAATGACTGAGCAAATTCCTTGCACTATTAATATTTTAGTTGGTCAAAGTTAGGCACTGTTTTGTAAGGCCTTAGTTGGTGAAACTCATACCCATAAATAAATAAAAAAAGTCAGTTTTGAATCTTATTCACGATATCTAATCTAACAATTTTGACATTTTTAACAATTGAGTACGACTAATAGACATTTATAGTGTTTTTCAAATACTACTTAAAATAGAATTGAGTTTAAAATGTATGTCATATCATTTTAATCTCATTATCTTAGTTGAAAAATATAAAAATATTATTAATTAAAGTATATTTTCATATTATTTTTTTACGTTAAGTATATTTTCATGTCATTTTAGATTTATCAAGTAAATTAATCGATGTCATTAATTAGCTAACCCATTTTTGTTACCAAGCCTTAAACACTCAATAAACTAAAATACTTTAGGCAACAAAACCGCCGCAGCTAAGTCTCCTTTCAAATAAATCAAAAGAGTCGACCTCTCTGAAGTAATGTTGAATAGTCGCAGACCAAGCCTAAAGATGAAATAAATTAAGAACCTCCTCCAAAAGAGGTTTGAGATAAGAGATGCTGTCGAACAGTTGAGGACATCAGTTGCAACTAGAGTAAAATTTGTTTAAAAAATGACAAGGTCAAGGTGAAGATGGCGAGCAATATGCATGAACTATGCTCCACATCTTAGCACCCTGGGAATTATTGCGACCAATATTGCAATAAAAACTTTGAATAAGACCACGCTTAGTGTCTCTAATCTCTATGCAAACCGCCACAAGCTAAGAGACCATTCCTTTTACAATGAGCTCCATCCACATTAAATTTAAGGGCACTTGTAGGAGGGGGCTCCCATTTTATATGAAAATAGTGGACCCAACACTTTATATGTAAGGAGCGAGTTTAGCGATACTCTCAACAGCCATTTGCACTTGATTAGCTATATATGGAGGAGCCAATATTGTTAGAGATTAGAGTACTGGTTAAACACCAATTTATTATGATCCTTCCATAAAGCATTGAGAGAAACTCCAAAGAAGGTCACCAACTCCATGGCATATTTCCTATATCTTCATAGCTAAGGTTCCATTCCAGCCAAGGCATGAGACCTATGCTAAAGAGTTTAGCTCAATAATCTAGTTTGATGATTAGAGATCAAAATTATATCGCCTCATCACAATCTCTTAAGACATGTATAATAGAATCACTTTCCTTGTTGGCAACGAGGACAACTATTGTCATCTGTCATATTGATTCTGTGTCGCTCCCCATTTGTCATAAGTTTTCCATGTGCTACTTTCCAAAGAAAAGAACGGATCTTGTTGGGACCTTTCCGTTTCCAAGAACGGGTCTTATTTCTCTCATTAAGATTTTTATCCATGAGAGAAGAGAATAAGTTGAGTTAAGAAAAAATTTACCATCAGTAGAATCACTCCAAATTGGAAAATTTGATTGCAACTCTGGATGGAGGTTTGGTAGCAGAGATTTTAGTGTTGACATCTTCATGCAACAATTGGTTAAAGATATCCCTGTTCCACACAGGGAAATTCCTCTAACCAACGGGAATATTATTAGCGAAATTGCTTGCAAAAGGAGAGCAACATGAATCAACTTATCCTTCTAAAACATGGTATCTTTCCCAAACATTACAAATAGCTCGTCAAATGTTTGAACATTTTTGCTTCATGCGAATATTAGGGAAAACATTAGGACCACAAAGATTGTTTGGGTTGGCAACAAGATTCCATGCTAGCTTTGACAAGATTCCAACATCAATGAAAAGGTGTCTCCATTTGATATCACTGCAACTATATAAAGATAGTTAAATATATAGGTCAATTTATGTATTTGTATAAGAGTGCATCCAACATATCTGCATGTTAGCTTTTAACTTGATTAAAAAACGGCGGTAGATCGTTTCCATGACCTTTCTTTTGATATTTTTGAGTTTGTGTGTAATATTTAAGAATATCATTTGTTCAAACTCGTTGGTAGAGTTCTTTGGTCCCAAACAAATTTAGTAATTTATAGAGCAGCTGCATATACAACTAATTCTAATACATTTTTATTTCATTTCACATTGTAATAATGATTCAATCTATAAAGAAATGATATGAGTTTGTTTGCCTAAAAAAATCATTTCACTAAGATTTTAAGACCTCTCTCCTTTAAATTTCAATTCAGAATATCATCTCAAAATTCATATTATATTACACAACAGCGAAAAGAAAGAGAAGAGATTAAAAATATACTGAATAACAAAGGGTGTATAGAAAAACCAATACAAGAGTTAGAAGGAATGCTCTTTCAATAAGAGAGAAAAACCAATAATCTTCTTTTTTAACAGAAAAAACCAATAATCTACATAACAGAAAAAACTGAAAAATGATAATTAACTGAATAACCAGCTACAAGGGATCGCAAATGAGTTACTAATTCGAATACTCTACTTAAATTTGGGTGATATGTATCAAGTAAACCTACCTTGCCAATGTAGTGCTGAAACTGAACTTGAATACTCTACCTAAATCGGGGTGATATGTATCAAGTAAATTTGGGTGATGGAAATTGGAAACACGTGTGTAGAATTGTAGATTGTTCAATATTTTAAACGCACAATCAAAGTAAACAGAAGAAGCTTGAATTTCCCTTGAAACTGAATTGATAATCCAAGAATCAATGATGCTATCATTTCTCCCCCATGCAAGATGTTGAGGATCACCTTCAGATAGTTCGTCAATGGAACCATCAGCAAAATCTAACTTGTTGTGCCCAGTCAGAGCCAAGATCATGGCATGGCGCCAAGATCCATAACTGTCACCAGTGAGATGTGATAAACAAGAACCAATCAAGGATTGTCAGAATTGGCGACGAAGAAAGGGTTACATTATTAGCCATATCCCTGTTTTCATCCATAAGGATCGAAAAGAAAACAGAAGAAAGAAGAAAAGAAATGTAGCCGAAAGTTTGTTATTCTTCTGATACCAACATGGAAAAGAAAGAGGAGGGATAAAAAATACTGGATAGCAAAGAGTGGGTTGCTTATTGTTAAAATTGATCATTCACTCAATACAAGAAGTAACACTCTTTAAATAGGAGAGCAAAACGAAAAAGTGAAAAAATGCTAACTAACTGAACAACCAACTACAAGGGGTCACAAATGAATAACTAATTCTAATAAGGTTTGTAATGGCTATTTTAGAAGGGGTAATAGAATGATAATTTTACTTCACACATTCTACCCAATTTTGATTTACTAGTTGTAGTGTCAAATTGTATTTATAATTTATTGTTGGCTTCATGCCTCTAGAAATTGGAGAAAAGCTAGCGTCTGCAGGATACGCTGTGTTCGGAATGGACTACGAGGGACATGGACACTCTGCTGGTGTTCGTTGTTACATAACCAAATTTGACAACGTTGTTAACGACTGTTCTAACTTTTACAAGTCAATTTGCGGTAATGACAAAATTTCTTGTTCTTGCCTTTATATTCAACAATATCATAAGTGTTGAAAGCTCAATCCTTTAAGAACTTATTTATGTTGAGTTGAGTTGTTTACTTATTTGTGTATTTCAGAACTCCAAGAGTACAAGGGAAAGGCCAAATTCTTATATGGAGAATCAATGGGGGGAGCAGTGGCCGTATTATTGCATAAAAAAGACCCTTCATTTTGGGATGGCGCTGTTTTTGTGGCACCAATGTGTAAGATATCAGAGAAGGTGAAGCCACATCCTGTTGCTGTTAGCATGTTGTCGGGATTGGAACATATTTTTCCCAAGTGGAAAATAGTTCCGACAAAGGATGTCATCAATTCAGCCTTCAAAGATCACACCAAACGGGAAATGGTGACGCTTATGTCTTTTTTTTCCCCTATAGTTGATGTTTAATGTTTTTGTTCTGCCAGTTGATTATGTGGTTTTTTTAATGATGATGATGATGATGATTGCAGATAAGGAAAAACAAGTTGATATATCAGGACAAGCCAAGGTTAAAAACAGCATTGGAACTGCTGAGAACTAGTTTGAGTGTTGAAACCAACTTACACCAGGTGAACTGCATAGACATGATTTATTGTCTTATTTGTAATCCATCAAATTACCCTCTTTTGGGTCTCATGATGTGAATTTTGAGCAGGTGACGTTGCCTTTCTTAGTGTTACATGGAGAGGATGATAAAGTGACAGACCCGGAAGTAAGCAAGGCATTATATGAGAGAGCTAGTAGTGTAGACAAGACCATAAAATTGTACCCTGGAATGTGGCATGGCTTAACAGCTGGGGAGCCTGATGAAAATATCGAACTTGTTTTCGGAGACATTATAAGTTGGCTGGACAAGCGAGCTACTGGCAAGGAACGTATTGAGTCATTTCTACCAATTCCAGCTTACAAGAAAATTAATCTCGACGAGTTTCAAGGAGGCCGCGCTCGTGCGTCACTTTAGAATTATAAACCCACACCGGTTTGTGTTCTGAATTATGGTATGTTACACATTCAAAGTATTGTGTCATACCCTGGCCAACTTCATTATTCCCCTCGGTACATAATATAGTTGGTTTCAAATTGCTTCAAAAACTAAAGCAAAGTATATAATGCTTCAAAATCAAATGTTTCACTAAGCTTACTTGGAGGCAGTAAATCTTCTAGTAGGTAATGTCTGAGATAAAGGTGGGGGTGATTATAATAAGATAAACATAATAGATTACTCCAAGTTGCTACCAGACTAGCTGTCGCAGAAACGGACTCTAAAACTATATTAACAAATAATGGGAGTTTAAATAGGAAAATAGGAAGATTTGGGGGTATTACGCAATTTAGGTTTGAGACCCATGATACGAGACGATTATATATTTTTTTAAATGGAAGGGTTGTGTTTCATGCAAGACTCGGGTAGAGACTGAACTAAGACAAGGATATTAGACCTAAGGTCACTCCCCTGAAACATAGAGATGATCACCCTTGACCCAAATTTGATTTTATTGTTTTTATGATTGACCACTAATGAAAAAATGACGATGCTCCTTCAATACGTGAAGAAAATCATGAATTTTTTTTTTATAATCATTAGGATTAATCTCATTAAGTTAATGATATGCATAAATGAAAGCCTGCCTAATCTAGGTAAATAATTTGGACCCCGAGTGTCCAGGAAGGTAGAGGTAGCATACTCTACAAAACCAGATATAAAATTGCAAACAGGAGGCAGTTATTCAACTTATTTCTGGAGCAAAATAGAATAAGGTAAAATGTTGAAATAACTATAACTGTTGTTACTTATACATACCCAATTACATCCAAAAAAATATATAGATAGAATTATATAGATGGCAGGAAATTGATAAATGAAATCATGGCTGGCTATGGCTATCAATCAATCTTGAAAGATTGAAGGAGAAGGAACAACAAAAGAAACATTTAAGAGGATCATATGCTTCTGTGTGACTAATGGGAAACACCTAAGTGTTGTTATCCTCAGACTATATTTTTTCCCTTTCTCACTCTCTAAGGTACACATAACATAAACATACCACCATCAAGAATTAGGCATCAGATCCACCTTCCTTATGGTCACCAAAAATACGTTGTCGGAAGTCAGAAACCATTAGTGGGAGGCCTTTGCGCAGGTCCACCTTTGGTTCCCAGCCAAGGTGCTCCTTAGCATTACTAATATCAGGCTTTCTCTTGTGTGGGTCATCCTCTGTATTATCTCTGTAAACTATCTTTGCATCTGGGTCAATTGTTTCTTGGACCACCTAAACCAAACGTACATACATTATGATGCATTCAATAATGGGGTTAATCAGATGTAAGACTGAAGTTACTGCATCCACCGACAGAAAATAAACAACTAGTCCAAAAGCTAACATTCTTCATTCTCACCCACATCATTAGAATATGAACAGTGATAAAAAATAATGACAGGAGGAAACAATGAAGCAACCAAAAAATTGGTCCAACTATGGTTTTGAGGAAATTGATAATAGAAATGAAGAAACTATTATTCCATGCCAAGTATTATGAATGAATAGTTCTTCAATTAACTTAATTGGATGATCATGGCTTTTGAATTTATTAGATTAATGCAAATGATTATGAGCTATTCTGGCTTCCTTCCTAGTAATAATCTTTACCTTGGCAAGTTCAAGCATGGTAAATTCACCAGGATTTCCAAGGTTGAATGGCCCCACATGTTCCCCTTCCATAAGGCGCATTAGACCCTCCACCTATGCCAACATAAAAATCACATTGATGAGAAAACAGAGAAAGATTCCAAATCCAAAGGCATGGCAACAATCAAAATACATAGACCATAGTCAAATAAATATTCACGATGATATTTAATTATTCACGGTCACAGGACACGTGTTATTCATCAACTTCATGTTTCCCCATCTTATACACGAGGCGGCCACTTTGATTTATTCTTGCTACATTTTCAATTGTTGTCAGAGGTGAGCTTTTGCTACATTTTAATTGTGCAAACTGCAATTATATGAGCTGGCCCACCCGGGCTTTAAACAAGCTTCCAGTCACGTGCAAATGGTTCTTAAGTGAAATGTACCAATGCGTAATGGTCTAATGGACACATCATTTAAATACCAACACAACCTTCATTCATTAGTGTTATTAAGAAAAGACCATTAACAGAAATCCAGGAATTTTTTCAGTTAATGTGCAGCATGCACATGCGTAGAAGAAGTTAAAAGCCTCAACATAAAAAGCAACGCTATTTGTACTCCAAAATTCAAACATGGGAAAAAAGACGAGTTAGAAGTTACTGTACATAGTAAAATAAATATAAAAATGTTTTCAACTATGATTGAAATCACAATAAATTAAGGTGGCATTATAATTCTGTTGAAGTTCTGAATTATAGTGAGTGACACTGCGATTCATTTAAAGTCACGGTCAATCCTAACATATACTAATTGTGAGTTTGGTTTTATAGTGACAAAAATTGATTTTGTGAAATTGATTTTGATAAAAAATTGGTTAAATGAAAAATAATTTATGTTTGGATACATTCATATGAAAATAGGATCAACCATGAATTTGATACTAAAACAATTGTAAAAGCAAAAACTTTAAATTCCAAACATGTCTAAATTAATTCTACATCTCTAAACATGATTGGTATCACAATTAGGTTGAAAAACTAATTCATAATGAGCATTAGGTTGAAAAACTGGCAGCAAGTTGCTTTCCAAAATCTATGGAGGGCATATTTAAATTCATAATGAATTTGTGGTGATTCTGCAAAAACTACATTTTTTAACTTCAACAAAACCCATCATGATACTAAATACGCCCGAAATCAATTTTGTCTCTTTTAAATTTAAAACCAAATATAGTCTAGGAACAGAGTTTTGTTAATGGAATTTCATAAGAAAGTCAGATCAAAAGTGCTTACCAAGTCAGAGACGTATTGGAAACTTCTAGTCTGCTTCCCATCCCCATAAACTGTCAAAGGCTCCTTCCTCAGCGCCTGCATGTAGGGCACCAATCAGAAACAAATATTAAATAATGCCAACAACAACTACCCGTGGCTTTGTTGTTTGAAATGGGAATGGAAGTACAATAAAAGAAAGGGCGTACCTGAGCAACGAAGTTACTAACGACACGTCCATCATCTAAGCACATTCTGGGTCCATATGTATTAAAGATCCTAGCAATTCTAACCTAAAAACAGATCACATTTCATAATAATAAGAAATCATTAACAATAATTGAATCCAATTAGTAGTTGATATTTAGAAAGAGGTTGAAAATGACCTCTACACCGGCCCCTCTGTGATAATCCATAGTCAATGTCTCAGCCGTACGCTTTCCCTCATCGTAGCAGCTTCGGACACCTGTCTCACACAGCAACAATTTTTACCAAATTGTACCTAACATAACACTACATGGTCATAGAGACAAGGACAAAACACTCCACTTTTCTTCACTTTCCCAATTTTAACACCTCTATAGGACCAAATTGCCCTCCCTCCTCTTCAACCTTCTATAACCACAAACCCCAAAATTAAATTAGCACCTATGATGCACGGACACAGAAATTGATATATACACAACATGAATACTAACATGTCGATATTAATAATAATTAAAAAAAAAAACATAATTCAGTATAATTATATATGTCGTGTCGATGGGTGTGTGTCATACACAGACACAAACCAACATCCAACATGTTTTTTATACGAGGTGTTGGTGCTAAAGATTTTAGAACACAGGGTGTAGTTGCCAGTTGCCACAGCCACCACCATCTCAACCTACGTTCACTTTTTATTACAGCATACAAGAGTGATTTCCACGCTTATGCAACGTGGACCCAACAACAATGATCTGGGCCGTTGATTAAGTGGACCCGCAAATCACGGATACCTAAAACGACACCCTGAAATTCATACGAAAACACGGTCCTCTTGCCACGTTCCTCTTGTCTTATTGGTTAACCAAAAAAAGTCCGAAAATAAAATAACAAAACTAGTTCGAAAAAGAAATCACACAGAACATGCAGGATTCCAAATTAAACACCGCTTATACCTAGAAATAGAATTCAAATTAAAATCAACAACATCCAAACAAATCCACCTATTAATTAGTTCAGTTAAATTAATTAAAAGAATATTAAGACGTTACTATACTCACCGATTGGATTAACGTTTCCCCAGTAAGTCTCCTTCTGAGGATGCTGTAGAGGATCACCATAGACCTCACTTGTACTTGTTAGCAAGAATCTAGCTCCAACTCTTTTCGCCAATCCAAGCATGTTCAATGTTCCCACCACATTCGTCTTGTAAACATTCAATTAAGGACACACAAAAATATATCACAACATTAACAAAAATAAATAATAAACTATCTAGCTCGGACACGCCTTTAATCAGAAGTGTCGGACTAATTAATGAAAAAGGATATGATAGTTTTGACGGGGTTGAACTTGTAATGAACAGGAGAAGCAGGACAAGCAAGATGATAGATCTGATCAACTTCAAGAAGAAGAGGCTCAACGACGTCGTGTCGAATAAGCTCAAATCTCGGATTACCAAAATGATGCATAACGTTCTCTTTTCTACCAGTGAAGAAATTATCAACAACAATCACACTATCCCCTCTCGCCATCAACCGATCCACTAGATGGGACCCAACGAACCCCGCTCCACCAGTCACCACGATCCGCAGTCCCTTCCTCTTTATCCCTAACGGAATCTTCCCGGACGAATGAATCACCGCGGCGGCGCGTTGCTTATACACTGCCGGTGTGGTCTTTGACTCGCGGTCGAAGTACGAGATCGAGTCTGATTCGTATGGACGGGTTGAGAATGAGGAAGATGAAGAAGTTGAAGATGAAGGTATGATTGTGAAGAATACGGAAGCGATGACGATTCCGATCAAGACGAAAACGAGTCGTTGTTCACGAAGCATGTAACGAATCGGACGAATTACGGAAAGCCATGGTTTGTTTGGTTTTGGTGAGTATTCGTCGTTGACTTGTTGAGTTTCGTGTCCTCTGAAAGTCAATTCTGAACTCATTTTCAGAGACAGAAGAAGAAAACGAAGACGAAAGAGAGAAAAACGGAAATGGAGTGAATTCCGGTGACCGGAACTAGGTGGAGGAAGTTTCCGGCACGGTGGTGAAGAGAGATATTTAAAGTGTTTGAAGTGTTGTTAAGATGAAGATCCGATGGGAAGATAATTTGGTATTTAAAGTGAAAGAATGAAAAGAGCGTTACCAAAGCTTAAGGGGGAAGGGGTTTACATGAAAAGACGGAAATGTCCTTCGATGAGTTTTGAAAAGTGAATGGCTGTCAATGGGTGAAAGGTCAAATGTTGGGTGAGATTGAGATTTGGGGTTTGTTGATTTGTAGAAAGTGGTAATTAAAATTGAGTTTGGGAATAAATGGAAAGTTGTGTAACTGGTAATATGTGAAGAGAATAGGGAAATAATATTGATAGGGGTGTTTATATTTGGATATTTGTTTTAATTGGTCAGTTTTTAATGTTTTAGATTTCTTTTTAAAAACACCTAGCTTTGACCAACTTTTTAAATATATGTCATTATTATAATTAAAAAAAAGAATGCTTTGTTTTTTAGTAATAAATCATACTATAAAGAAAACAATTGCAATTTGATATGCAATTTGGAACTTGTCAAAGTGTAGAATCATGAAATAGAATTTCCGTTTGTCTAAATAAAATAGCAGATAATTGATAAACTAATTTATATTTTTTTTTTAAATTAACAAATGTACTTATAGCATATGGTTGATATGTTTATTTTTGACAAAACATGGTGGATACGTTAATTGGTTAAATTTATAGTTATTCGATAAATTATTAATATCTAAAAAAAATTCAATTA
>Ga0315915_1008994_pt1 | contig 11507 bp, 18 predicted proteins | sample MpolbnodulesMG_FD_207738 | JGI IMG/M metagenome (GOLD analysis project Ga0315915, IMG submission 207738) | Medicago polymorpha root nodule microbial communities from Los Angeles, California, United States - branched nodules | ecosystem: Host-associated > Plants > Roots > Nodule | place: USA... | reverse complement strand
TTCAAAAACGTTAGATTTTCTTCATCTTCTTCTCCTCTTTTTCATCTTCATATCATCTCCATCAACCTTCAACAACAAGAATCCCAGAAAAATTCCAGAAGAAAATGAAGAAAACCTAACGTTTTTGAATTAAAACTAACGGAAAGGACCAAAATGTATAACAGAGAGAAGTTAAGAGACCCAAATAAATCGAATTTTAATTAAGGGACCAAAACGATACTAGCTAAATAGTTAAGGGACCAAAAATGCAATTTAGCCTATAACTACACAACTGGTTCGACATTAGTTTATATGTGTTAACCATTTGTGCCCAATTACATGATTGTCAATTGACTCAATACTACGAAAATAAGCTTTTGATTAGGTGAATAGTTAAATATTTTGATGTTTTCCATTATTTGTTGCTCTTTTTGTGTTCCATACACAATGTTCCATATTATGTTGCCTTTTAGACTTTAATTCACTCTCTCATTTCTGTCTCCATTATTGAAAGATGAGAAGGCGTGTTATATAGTTTGCTATTATAAGACTTTAAAAGTTCAAGACATCGATCATAGTTGTAACCAAATGTGTAATAATTCGACATCTCTAAGATAAAAGAGTACAAGCAATAATACCAAATTCTTAAATAAAAAAGAAAAATACACAAACTTCTCACATCATACAACAATGATTCTATCATCATAACCTCCAACAACTCAATAACGAAATGATGCAATGTCTTGTTAAAGATAAAAAGAAGAGAACACACGAAAAAGCCTTCAAGGGGAAGAGGTTGAAGGTGGCGGGGAGAGGAAGGGGAAGGAGGAGATAATGGTTGAAATTGAAGGAAGGTTGGGAAGTGAAGTGGATGACAATGGAGGAAGGTTGAGAGTTGGGAGTGTTGGATTAGTAGGAATGCTAGGTAGTGGTGGCATAGTAAGCTTAGGCATAGATGTGATAGTAGGCAATGGAGGAACATTACCTTGAGGCATTGAAGGCAAAGGTGGCAATGTTGTTGGGATTGAAGGCAATGTTGGAATAGAAGGCAAAGGTGGCAATGTTGTTGGAATTGAAGGCAATGTTGGTTTTGGCAAAGTGGGAATACTTGGCAAATTGGGTTGTGTGGTTGTTTGCAAAAGGTTGCGAGCTTCTAGACTCATGTTTGACAAGGTAACAAAAAGAAGTAAAGATATGATGAAGGTTTTCATTGAGGACATGACTTGATGAATTGCAAGAGCTCTTAAGGTGTATATTTGTAGACGAGTGTTTGATTTGAGATTTTATGACAAGTAAGGGGATAGTGTTGGGTCTTATATAGAGTAAGAAATATTTGAGGGAGGGTATTGGTCCAGTATTTAGGGTGGTTTGGAGGCCTAACTATTTGAGCTTTTGTGGTCAAACACATAATATTCAAATGTAGGATGCCAACTCTTGCTGGTTTTTTCTTTATATCTAAATAGAGAAGAAGGCGACAAATATTGTATGCATATTTCCTCAAAGTACAAATACTGTAAATATACATGGGGGGATTTGGCAGCTGAGAACAAAATGGAGTGGGGCTATCTAAGAATAGGTTACCTACCTTATTAAAACAAACTAAACATAATAGGTTATCAACCTTTCACTAGGTATCTCTCAAAAAAAAAAAAAAACTTTCACTAGGTAAATATGCGTGTAACTCTCACCTGGTAAAAGGTGCCACACACACCTAAAATTAAAATAAAATGTGACTTAGTTTTATCTAATTGGATGTGCTTGTAAACAATGTAAATATATTGAATGAATATAATGATTACCAAATTTTCTTTTGACCTATTTTTATATGCACAATTTTTTTTTCTTGATCTTCCAATTATTGAGTAAAAGGATCGCCGATTAATCCAGAGTGCGATCATAAAGTAAGTAAACTCTTGTTAAGGAAAGTAAAATCTTGTTAAATAGTATTATTTTAGCTTCTCTAAAAAAAATAGTATTATTTTAGCTAAAGACTGAACTCAAATAATAAATGTTCTGGACCGGTCAAAGACGTGGGCTTAACCACTTAGGCCCAATTACAAACCAAGTTCAAATCCTGCATTTGGCATATTACTCGCAACATACCCCTTCTCCACGAAGGGGGTGCTCGGAGCAACTGAGACCTGTTCAAACAAACAGTAACGTCTCTTTACCCACGTTCCCGCGAATATCTCACTGGTGGTTACACTCTTACTAGTTTTGTAACCGCTGGTCACACGTGTGCCTCACAACGGCTCTGCATTCACCCACCTCTATAAATACGAGGCTCCTCGCAGCCTCCAAGGTAGAATCTCTCACACTCTCAAATCCCCATTCTGAACTCTACTGACTTGAGCGTCAGAGTGTATGCAGATACACACCCCTCATTCGGTCCAACGCTCAATGGAAGTATAATCAACCACCATGAACCACCACATTCAATACAACGCTGACAGCCACCTTATAGTCATGTACGATTAATAAACCAACAGTTCAATTTCAGCTGAAGCTAATTATTTGATTCAAACTACTTGGTGAATGTTAGCCTTTTCAAAACAAATCAAGTATCTGAGCCTAATTACCTTATTACTATAATAGAATATTAATAAATAATTGTTTTATGTGAATCATGTATCCTATACACGCAATTACAAAGATTAAATCTTTGAGTTAGATAGAATCACAATGGGTAGCAAATTTCTCCCACAAAAAATTTAACACATGCATTCTTGAAGACCGGATTCAAACCCAATATTGATAAATAACTAAACTTTAAGTTTCAAGAATATATGATGATAATGGCTAAACAATACTAATATTTAAAATAATTTCTTCATGAAATAATTGAATAATATTCATATATTTGAACTTTACTAAATACTCCATGTGTAAAGAGTATATTCAATTTTAATGAAAAATGGTAATCCTTTTTATCATTTCTAAACCTTCGAGTTTTGAGATGAAGTTTAGACTCATATGGAGTAGGAGTAGATTTATGCTCTGCCCCCAGCACAATTCGCTCCCACCCAGCTGAAAATATCATAATGCCCCTGCGCTAGTTAAGTCACGTTGTGTGACTTAATTAACGCACGTTGTAATGTATGTGTGACTTAAGTAGCGCTGCGTGAGTTAACTCACGCAACATGACTTAAGTCATTTATCAGCAAAACAGAGACACAGTGCCTCATTTTTTCAACTTCTCCAAACACGAAATTTTCCCCTCCAAGTGCGATTTTCACCATTCTTGCGCCATTCAAAGCCAATTTCTCCCACAGTATCAAGTAAGTGATGATTATCCTACTTCATTGCATTTTTTTGGTTGAAATTTTCGAATTTTATAAGAAATTTAACATTTTTAGGTTTATATAAATTTTGCTTGCATGTTAGTTTTTATGATTGTTAGTGATAAATTAAGTTAGGAATAGTATATTAGATGTTGTTTAGAGTGAAATGTGGTAGTTTTAGGGTTTTAAAATTGTTTGATTTGAAGTTGATTGAAATATGGACTCTAGGTGTTTGTTAAAATGTCTCAATGAATTTTCTTTTGATTTTTTCAATGTGAATGATGAAATTGGTTAGAAATATGTTTGTTAATGTTGATTATAGTTAGTTTGACTACAATGTGGTAGTTTACAGATTGAATTGACACTGTTGAAATATTAGTGTTGTTGTTGAATTGTTAGAAATGACACAATGTCCGTGTGAAAATGTATCATTGATATTTTGCTTTTTGAAATGTTGTGCAAATATGTCTCGGAGGAATACGTCTCAGAGACCGCCTGAGCCGCCTCAGGATAGGAGTGACAGATTTAACGCAGGGAGGCCTGCCCCTACTGGTAGTTTACGGAGGGAGAAACAAGCATTACGCCCTCATATGGCTGGTCGAGGGAGAGGTGGAGGAACGAGACTTGGTAGATTTGATGTTGTTGGGGGATCAACGTCACAGATGGGTCCATCACAGACGGTGGACCCGACACAGTATCAGCAGGATTATGAGGTGTATGAGTAGGCACAAGATCAGGCGTATCATTTTGAGGAGCCTCATCCTCACTAGTATCAGTTTGATGCGTATCAGCAGCACCAATATGAGGATCATCATGAGGAGCCTCATATTGAGCAGGAGCAGCCTGATATCGAGGAGCCTCAGCAACAGGATGATATTGAGCAGCCTCAACAACATGATGGTGGGGGTCATTTTCAGGGGGTGACGAGGGTGGTGTACGAGGCCGGACCGGAAGCTATGCAAGGGGCCTTATGAGCTCACGCTTTTACCTCACTTTGGTGGACATGTGGCATGCAGGATTTGGGTCGATGCCGATGTAAGTATATTTTAATGTTTAATTTATTTCTTTTACTATTTATACAACTTATTCTAATTATTATTTTACTTATTTAACGTTAGAATTAAAATTTATGTTAGAATATATTTAATGTTTATTTTACTTATTATTTATTTAACGGTGTTGTTTTTTGTTTTTTGTTTTTGTATTTCAGTATTGAAAAAAACATAAGGTGAAAGGTATCTCGCACGGGAAGAAGTTGAGCCTTAAAAACCTGACAATCTCTCAGCCGTGTGAACAAAACCAATGGTTTTGGGATGAAGTGAATATGTCTGGTCTTACTCCCCTCCTGACTAGTGGGTACGAGAACATCTCTCACGGGTTCGTTTGTGCGATGTCAGAGAGATGGAATGAGGAGACCAGCAGCTTCCATCTACAAGTTGGGGAGATGACCATCACACTAGATGATGTGGCGTGTCTTCTAGGCATCCCCATCACTGGGAGGCCCCTTCCTGATAGAGAGTTAACCTGTGAGGAGGGACTATAGATGATGCAGGTGGACCTACTTTTTACAGTGGAGGCTGCCGCTAAGGAGATGACAAAACAAGGTGCTGCTCACGTCAATTTTGGTGTACTGAAGAGGTGCTACGAGGAGCTCTTGAATATGTGTAATCAGCTGCTTGAGATTGACACATAGGAGGAGCAAGACGAGCGAGCTCATGTTAGGTTGGCCTGTATTAAGGCGTTTCTGTTGCTCTTGCTTGGCTGGACCGTTTTTTCCGGCAAGAACAACAAAAACATTAATCTGTTGTGGTTGCTTGCGCTGCAAGATATGGACGAGTTGGACTAGTCATGGGGTGAGATGGGACTTGCTTTCCTATATGAGCAGTTATCTCTTACCTCCGACTCATCTGTGGCCTCTTGTGGTGGTTACATGACCTTGCTTGTGGTAATATTTGTTTTTCTTCTTTTTTACTTATTGGATCGTAAATATATAGTTGTTTGTATAATACTTGTGCTGATATAAATTTATTTCTTTGTGTTTGCAGGGATGGACTTTGGCACACTTCACGAACATCATTCCGAGGATTGAAGATGAGGACTACGATCTACTGTTTCCCCGCTTGTCGGTAAATGGAAACCTCCCAGGGGCTTTTCTAATCCTGGACACTACCGAGCTGCCATTGATTCGTTGGACCATTCTCATGTCACCTGGAGGTCGTACGAGAGACGACGACACATCATGCCCTTTCAAGACATATGTTGGTACTCCGGATGGATCATGACCGACAACGACATGATGGTCCTTCACTTGCCAGAGCGGGTTCTTAGGCAGTATGGGTATGTCCAGACACGGCCTAGGCCTTCTACAGACATTGAGGCTCTTGCGGCAGATGACGTGGCACAGGCCTTCATGGATTTTGCTCTACATATCCTCAACCATCAACAGATGGGTCATCTAGTTCCGGATAAATAACTGTGGGCTCATACTGAGGGGTACATGAGATGGTTCGTTAGAGTATCACATCCTATTGTGAACCCCCTGCGGCCATTCCTGACTACGCAGCTGATGCCCCTCCTCGTCCTGTCCCTCCTTACGAGGAGGTTATGGTTGAGCAGCAGTGGGCCAGGCATCCTCCCAACCCATACCAGATCATCAACAACATCAGGGCCAAAGTGGACGGTGCAATGGGGCATCCTGATGTGTTTCTTAATCCAGAGGAGGTTATGCGCTTGATGTAGGGCATACAGTCTGAGTGGAGCATGCTGGAGCAGATGCCGGCTCCGCAGAGGAGGAGTAGGAGTCCACGGGATGGACCAGTATGACTTGTGTAGTTTTTTTTTTATGACATTTTGTTGGATTTGGTTGTAATCCTATTACACTTATACTTTTTGGCGTTTTTTATGACATTATTTGTTATTTTATTCCGTTGTTTTATTCCGTTATTTTTCGTAATATAATTATGAGTTTAATGTTTGATTGAATGAATGATGAAAAATGTATGCAATTGACTGAATGAATGTATGATTGAATGAATGTATGAAAGAAGGATTGAAAAAATAGGGAAAATAGAAGTTTCTGCCTCTTTTGGTTTTTTGCACAGACTGGGCGTGAGTTAACTCACGCATGTGCTAATGGCTGCGTGAGTTAACTCACACAATTCTTTATACGTGTGTTACTTAAGTAGCGCAACGTTAGTTAACTAACGCATAGTTTTACACTTATTAATGTTCTGAATTACAATTCTTTTCCTATAAACTTCTGAGTTTAATTGTTGAAAATTGTAAGTTGGATAATCCCAATAACCATATAATAATTGGGCTGCTCATAGGCTTGCCAACTTGATAATCCCAATAACCATATAATAATTGGGCTGCTCATAGGCTTGCCAACTTGTTCATTACTAAGTCTATGTTTGCTATCACAATGATTATGTCAAAATCATGACGATCAATCGTGATTTTATAAACGTTACACTTTATAACTTCCACACTATCACAATCTAGTATAACTTCCACACTATCACAATAGATTGTTATAATTCTAACACGCCCACCGTAATATCAAAAACATACACCAAGTCCAATCACATTGAGTCCAACCCTCTATTGGATTTACATATATTTTGTTTAGTACCACCAAAGTTAAATTATTGTTTTTGACTAATATTCAAAACCGAATGGGATATATCAATATAGTTGCAACTTGCAAGCCAATCCCTGTCATTATCATAGACTCAATTTGCCAAATGCAATAGAAACTTTTTAGCTTCCTTTATTAATAATAAAGCACTCTTAGTCCTTCCCAAGTTCAAAAGCATTGCTAGGCAGTATACAAATACAAACACAATACACAACAACATAAAGCTAACTAGCTAACAGTTTCAGGTCCACCACATCAATGTGTAAACAACAACGATTAGATATATAAGAGAAAGAAAAGAAAAAGAACAAAGGTATTGTGTTGAGTTTCTTCAAATCCTTATTCAAAATCCAGTAGATTCAAGAGGAGGCTGTGATCTGATTCTACTCTTTCTTAGCCTTTCAGCAATGATGAAAGCAAGCTCGAGAGATTGTGAAGCATTAAGTCTAGGATCACAGTGTGTGTGGTAGCGTGAGCTAAGATCGTCAAATGTGACTATCTTTGACCCACCAATGCACTCGGTCACATTTTGACCTGTCATCTCGAGATGAACTCCTCCTGGGTGGCTTCCTTCTTGTTCGTGAACATCAAAGAATGCTCTCACTTCAGCCTGTGTCCAATTAATTTAGTTTAACAAAAGTTAGTGACATTATTGGTAATCATAATCACAAAATGCAAATCTTGGGATTTAAGTTATAAAGTGGTATGATGTCTCTTTATATAAATTGCCGAAGTATAAAAATTCACACTAATATGGTCCCCTAAAGTCCAATCCCACCTACCCAAAAGAATTACAATTTAGCACCATAATGACAATTTTAGGTGAACGGTGAATCATCAAGGGCATCTCTACAAAAGTTTAGGAATATACCCTCAATTTAACAGTAGAGACTAAAGGGACAGGTTTCATATATTTAATGGAATACTTGATCGAAATTCAGAGTTCACTCGAAATTCAGAGATGAATCATGTGCCGAGGCACAAAGATTGCCAAAGTGAGTTTTTCCTATACTCAGACATAGTTAAGGGATTCAACTATGTTAGACCCAATTGGTCAATAATGACATTCGTATAACACCAAAGAAAACAAAAATGATTTCTTGAATACTTTATTTCACCTACTTCTACAAGTGGCCCTTTTGCCACCTACCACTCCAAATTCTAAATTTGATATATAAGCCTTGAAGTTTGGTAGCCCACCATCATGGACCAGCTCACATACATTAGTCAAATTAAGCAAGATTTACTGACTCCCCACTAATCTTTTTCAATGTTTTTCCTTATTTTAATTTTAAGTAGAACTTTTAATAGTAGACATGATATTTATTTCTTGCAAAGATTGTGAACCACAAGTGGAACAATTTCATTTTCTGATAATAAATAAAATTTGATTTTAAATCAAAAAGTAAGATATTAAAGATACTTGAAAGCAACATGTAACCAACTAAAAAAGAAAGAGCTGATGAGAATTACATACCCTGATGGCATCGAAGGGGCGAGTTTTGAGACCACATGGAGCCTTTATGGTGTTTCCATGCATAGGATCGCTGACCCATGTTACAATTTGTCCTGCTCTACGCACTGCCCGGATCAGATGTGGAAGCTTCACCCTCATATTTTCAGCTCCCATTCTAGTGATCACAGTTATTCTCCCTGGTTTGTTTTGAGGATTCAAGATCTCAATGAGTTTAACAAGCTCATTTGGATCCATCTTGTCACTTACCTGCCAATGTATCAAAAAAATTATAAGAGATTATGCTAAGTGATTCAATTTACTTGCTTAATGATATTTAGTACCTCAACTTATAAGAGATTGTAAAACAAAATTGAAGTCGCATGATAAGAATAATGTACAAACCTTGATTCCCAAGGGATTAGCAACTCCTCTTAGAAATTCCACATGGGCACCATCTAGCTGCCGGGTCCTCTCACCGACCCAAATCATATGGGCCGAGCAGTCATAATAGAGACCAGAAGTTGAATCTAACCTAGTCAGTGATTGTTCGTATGGCAATAACAAGCATTCATGTGAAGTCCAGAAATCAGTTGTTCTCATTATTGGATGGTCAACTGTGAGACCAGCAGCAGCCATGAATCCAAGGGCTTCGTCAACTCGGTTAGCAAGCTCACGGTACCTGCCATGCCAAGAATACGTTTAATTAACCAAAATTCACATTTATATATCCAACATTAACATAACTAGACCATGTTAGAAACAAAACAAAGAGTTGTGGCTGCACAAGTCAACAGCTGCAGAGCCGTTGGATAAAGACTTAGATTGGCACAGTTGAATCTAGATCTCAATCCAACAGCCGCAGCCGTTGCAAAGGATTCAAGTTAGCACTTCCATGAGATCAACTATTATCTTGAAAGAAATGAAAGAATAATAACTACACATAAACACTGTTCTTTAATGTTTAAACCTCATATTAACATCAACTACACAAAGCTTATTGAATCAATCATTCTGAATTTTTTAAGAATCCTCTTTTTTAAATTATTATCTTTTTTCACATTTTTTGTCCTTATTTTTAATCTTTCATTTCACCATTGAAAAACAGGAGATAAATATTTACATAGATAACTATCAATTATCATCATAAGTATCAACATCATTATTTGAGAGGAAAATAACAACCCAATACCAACCACATTAAACATGCATCCCCACTTGTTATATCAATCATCACTATACCTTTATCAATCATGAATGAAACCAAAAAAAGTTCACTTAAAAAAAATAAAATCAATTTTCTTCCATTCTACAATTTTTTTTTGAGCGAGTATATTCTCAACAAAAGTGAGTGATACCTTTGAGACACTCTCAGAAGGCTGTGGAAAAGACAAAAACATGTCTTGTCTTTTTGCCATAAACAAATATTCAAGAATCAGATTAATCTCCTTTAGACATAATTCAATGTCTAAAAGGTAAACTAAAATAACTTTATAATGTGTCAAGTATTATAATTACAATAGTCAATTTATCAACAACTGAAAGCAGTAAAATCTTCACAAATCAAACTCATAGCAACAAATACAAGACTAATTTGAATAACAAAACCAGAAACTAAAAAATATATCAAGGAAACCTTATAACAAATAAGAATCACAAATTCCTTGGAGAAAAAAAATTAAGAAAAAGACAAACTGAAGGTTACAATATACCTGTCTCCTTGCTCACTTTGTTCAGTGAAATCCAAGTTCCACTGAGTAACCCGCTGCATAGCAGCATAACCACCAGTAGCAAAAGCTCTGAGAAGATTCAGAGTAGCTGCAGCTTGACAATAAGCACGAATCATCCTCTGAGGATCCGGTGTCCTTGATTTCTCATCAAATGCATCACCGTTGATGTTATCCCCTCTGTAACTAGGAAGCTTCACACCATTCTTCTCCTCAAAATTATCCGATCTTGGCTTCGCAAATTGACCCGCCATTCTCCCCACCTACACATACAAAATCCACTTTCACATTTTCATCTTCATCACACAAAAAATGAATCTTTTTTACATACAAAATTCATTTTTCTGATAGCTCATCAGAGTCGGGGAAAAATCTCAAGGCTCACCGAAGTTTATTACATATTACCATCACATCAACATTGGGATTCGAATCCATAGAGTGATTCGAATCCACAAACCAGTCAAATCATTACCATCCGGACGGATAAAATTGATTCTTTTCAGAATCGTCAAATCATTAAAAATGTTTAACTTTAATAATAACAGTCAAATCCTTACCATCTGGACAGATAAAATTGATTCTTTCCAGAATCATAACATCATTAAAAATATTTAACTTCAATAATAACAACAAATCTAAAGTCAAATCATATGAATGATTATGATACATCATTTTTAAAAAAAAAACAAATAACATAATTTAAAGTTGTTACCTTAATAACCGGCATTTGACCACCAAACATCATAACAACACTCATCTGAAGAATAATCCTGAAAGTATCACGAATATTATTAGCATTAAACTCCTTAAAGCTCTCAGCACAATCACCACCTTGAAGAAGAAACGCGTTTCCCATAGCAGCTTCACCCAAATGCTCCTCCAAAGTTCTAGCTTCACCAGCAAACACAATCGGTGGGAAAGCATCAAGTGTCTTCAGAACCGATTCAAGGTCTTCCTGATTTGGGTATTCAGGAAGTTGAAGAGCCTTCTTGGATTTCCAGCTGTCAATGGTCCATTTGATGGATGCATTGCGGGGGATGGTGGTTGGTTGAGGCTTGCTGGGTTTTTCGGTGATGACCGGGTTTTTTGCTGGTTCAGCGGCGTGAACGGCGAGGATTGAACCGGGTTTGGGTTTGGGCATGGGTTTGAGCCCGATGGGGAATGAAGGTGGGTTTGGTTTGTTGGGTTGGAGTAATGATTTGGTGGGAATGAGAGAGGTGGAAGATGTTGAAGAGAGAGACATTGTGTTTGTGTTTTGTGTTTGTTTGTTGCACAATGATTTTGTTCTGTTTGAATGTTTTTTTCTTATGATGTTTTTGAATGGTCACGCTTTGAGAGAAGGTGGCGTGAACTGGAATTGAAGAGGGTATGAGGAGTTATGAGGGGGTTTTATAAGAAGAAAGAAAGGGTTTGGTTATTGGGGGTTG
>Ga0315915_1008992_pt1 | contig 11509 bp, 6 predicted proteins | sample MpolbnodulesMG_FD_207738 | JGI IMG/M metagenome (GOLD analysis project Ga0315915, IMG submission 207738) | Medicago polymorpha root nodule microbial communities from Los Angeles, California, United States - branched nodules | ecosystem: Host-associated > Plants > Roots > Nodule | place: USA... | reverse complement strand
ATGTTCTTTAAGCTTTAATTAAACAAAATTTCAAGTTCAGAGTTACATTTGCTTGAATCTAGAATTTACAGCATCCACTAAATTTTGAGTAGTCTCAAACGGGATTTCGGTGGAAGCAAGAAAAACTTCATGTTGATAGTGCATTGGGATACCATTTTTCTCTGTTTGCTTCCACTGGAACTTAAACAAACACCAGTAATTTGCACTTTTGTAGTTTTCCAGTATACTTGGATGGATTTCTCTTATTTCTTTTTTTATATCGTGTGATTACATTTATATGACGGCACAATATTATTTTCTTAGAAAGATTTATGTCCAATTGATCTCAATGTAAGTAGTATAAGTTGATTCAATAAATTTTTCAGCTGTAGTTTCTGTTGCCTCTCTTTTACCCTGCAAACCAAAATTCCAATTACATGTTTAAGGGCATGAATTGCTTTACATAATTTGTGCAGTATGTATTATAACCGGTATAGTTGCAAAAAATTTAGGATTTAGAATTTGTTTGAGCGTATATGTGTTTGTTGTACTGTCCATGCAGGTCTTTCTATTTGTTTAGATGTGTGGTTTCTTCATCTTACATATATCAAATTATTTTCATTGCTAGATTTGATTTTTCCTTACTTTTGAGTTCTAAAGTGCGTGCTATTATCTGCTTAGTGGTTATGTTAGTTTCCAGGGAGCGAACTTCAAATGTTCTGATTATATCTCCTTCGGTGTCCCTTAGCTTACCACCGAGCTACCTACTTGAGAATTTTCTGCTAACATGGCCTGTTGTTGCATCTGCAGTATTTTACGCTCTAAAGGATCACATGTCAAACATAGAGGATAACAAAGACATTGGACAGATGGATGTGGATGCATCTGATGGGTCAGTTAACATGCCATCACCCCAAAAGCAGGTTGTTTTCATATCTTGCTTTCTTGCATGTTTAAATTAATGTTAAATTTGACTTCAGATATGGAGCTGTTACTTCCAAATGAATTTCTTTATTTTTTGTCTCACGAGTTTATAAACCTTGTAGGAGGAAACTTTAAAGAAAAAATATGGAGGAATTGTACCCAAAAAGCCACCACTTATTTCTAAGGTACACCACCTAACGCACATGCAGATTTTTGTGTTCATTTGTTTGTAACGAAGTTTATGAAATCAAGACGGTCAATGCAATGCACACGTGAATATTTGGTGATAGAAGTGCTCATTTGACATTTAAATTTTGTGCCAGGACCATGAGCGTGCTTACTTCGATTCTGCGGATTGGGCATTGGGAAAGGTACTTCTGGAAAACACACCTTTGCAATAGTTGCTAATGTAGTTAGTTATATTGAACCGATGTTGTTAAATAGAGCCTATGGTGATGCTATAGCCTAGTGGAATTTTAACAAATCGCTATTGTTCAATGCTACGCTATTTATTACCAAATGCTGTCAAATAATGGTTGTAGTGGTGCTATAGCACTTTCTCATAGAGGAATTTAAATAAACAGCTATTTTCCATGATCTGCAATTGACAATACTATTGAACTATCTCACACTCTTTCTCTTCTTCATGTGAAACAGCAAGGTGGTAGTAAGCCTAAGGGACCACTTGAGGCTCTTCGGCCTAAACTACAGGTATTTAATTTAATTAATCAACATCCCAATATCTGATTTATATATGGCAACGTTGCTTTCTTTGTGACTTGATAGTAACTGTTCTGCTGGGTGAATTGCTTGTTGCCTGATGGTTCTTGAGTTTTGACAGTTTTTTTAAGTAGTTAACTCATAGCTATGTTAGCTTATCTATGGGATAAAGCGTACACATAAATTTTCTAATTGTAGCATTATGCATGTGCCTAGTAAAATAGTTTGTGTGAATCATCTCCGTTTTTCAAAAGAAATGGAGATATTAATTACTACAGTTTTTTGGTGTATAAAGAATATAAGTGGATCTCTATTCTTGTTTTATAATCCAGTTGGATTGAAGCTTCCACCGATGGAGTATTTATTATTACAAATTTAATTATTTCATCCAACCTTCATAGTTGAACACAATTAAGGGTCTGTTTGTTTGAAGTTTTCTTATAAAAGCACTTTCTCAATCAAAAGTAAAAGTTTTATGATGAATGATAATTGTTTCAATTCAAAAGATGCCGAAAAATAGTTGTTTTGTAGAGGCTAGAAAGAATTAATTCTATAAAAAGCTATATCATAGAAGTTCTTTCTTTCAAAATTTATCCAAATGTGCCTTTAACATGATCATACTCATACCTTCCATTTTATTGTAATGTGCTTGACAAAGTTGTGATTGGCTTTTCTGTTTTTCAGCCAACACAGCAGCAAACACGTTACCGGAAATCTCCTTACGCTCCTTCCGGTGAAGGTATGTTTGTTTTTTATGGTTAAATTAGAATTTCCCCCATTCTTCTTACTACAGTCTCAGCATCTTCTCAATGAACTAACTAAATTCTTCTTTTTATAGAAGGTGGAAGTGTTCCATCTGAGGATGCAGCTTCCAATGAGTAAAAGCAGCAATCAGGCTTTTGATGATGTGCTGATTATTGTTCTGATACCTCATTAGGTATAACTTTTTGTTGTTTTCAACAATAAAAGAAGTTTGTATTCATATTATATTAGCATAAGACAAATTATTTGACCTGCAGTTTTGCTGTAGACACTTACTGTGATTATGATTTGTGTTTTACTCTTCTTCCCCCTCCCTTCATACCTCTTTATTTCATAGTTTTGAAAAGGAAAAAGAACAATAAGAAATTAATGATGGACAGTGGTCATGGTGTAAAAATAGAGTAGGCAAATATTGAACAAGATTAAAACAAAAATACTGTTGATCTGTTTGGTTTCGGATAATATTTTTTGTTTTCACCTTCAATTACGAAAATGTCACATTGTTTTCGCTTTGTATCATGTCTTCATAGATTTGTTTAGTACAGAGTGATGAAAACAATAAAAAGTAATTCTTATTGTTTTCTGGGCAGTTATTTTTTTTAAACAAAAGATGTGGTCAAATGATTATATTCGTCATTTTTGTATCATTAAAAGTGAAAATTTATAATATTTGGTGAAACCAAATTTTGATATTTTGGAAGTTGACATCAATATAGTTGATAGAATGCAAACCTCGTTGTCCTTGGTTAGTAGGGACATTGTGATATATAGAGGTTGATGTTCGAACCTCGGTTTTTCACTTATTCACCCTATGTGAATTTTTAGCCACTAGGTTGTTTGAAACAAAAAAAAAAATGCATAACTCATTAGTATAGGTAGTTTTTTGACACTTGAAAGAGGACCATCGTAAAGCATGTGTATGGGTTCTTTATTTTTGTCAATAGCAAGCTTTTGTGATGGGTTCCTTACTTTTGTGATGAGGATTATTGTTGGACTGAATGTTTATGATATATAAAATAAAATCCCATAAAGAAAATACTAAAAAAAAAATATAGGAATTCATGACGTGTGATAATGATAAATCTTCAATTGAACACAGTCTCGAATGAGTTTTGTTTTTAATAATAATGAGAAAATCTTGAATAAACCTTAGTCTTTAATAATATAAGGCAGGTTAATGTAACAAGCCTGAACAAAATGCTTGCATAGCATGATCAGGCGAAAGTAGTCAATCAAAAGTTTCCTAATAATACATGAAAATGATAAAATTACCCCCAATAGTAGTTAACTATCGCTAAATAACCGGCATAGTTAACTACCGCTCAATTACTTTCTTCAATCTATAGCTTTTGGTTGTTGGTATTCTTTTTTCACTTTTTCTTTCCACTGTCATTTCCCTTTAAACAGGTTACAACATTTTTCTTATTTCTTTTTATTCTCTGATTGTAATTATCAAGCACCGAATTACTGTTACTTTACAAACTACACAAACAATGAATCCCTTTCTCTTCCTGTTTCTTTTTCGTTTCAATGATTGCCTTTTGAAATTGGGTAGTTGTGACCGTAGATTAAAGGCTGAGTTTTGTGGTTTTGTTAAAGAGAGATTGACTACAAATTTGAGGGTTGTGGTTTCAGTTAAAAAATGGTGGATGACGGTGGCAGAACTGGTGGTTAGAAGGGGAAGAAGATGCTTTGATTGGCTACTGATTTTTTATTTGGTGGTGTTTGATGAAAGACAGCAAAGTGAAATTCAGAATTAAAAACAAATAAAAAAAATATAACATCACATATAATGAACAATGGGCATAAATTGAAGAAAGTAATTGAGCGGTAGTTAACTGCGGCCGGTTTTCCAGTGGTAGTTAACTACCGTTGGGGGTAATTTTGTCATTTTCATGTGGTATTAGGAAACTTTTGATATCAAAAAAACAACTTTTTGATGAGAATGCTTGTATTTGAACTTGGCTTGGTGCACAAAAGTTGAAAAGCATCCCAAAATGAAACGATACCATATATTTCATGAGTATAATACAATTATTTTCCTTCCCATTTAAGTATAGTTGCTGAAGTATCTGGCACATTCACATTTTCATCCACTCTTTACTAAATTCAGTATTCTTTATAGTAAAGAAAAGAGGAGTATCTTTTTTTTTGGTCAAGGGTATCATTTTTTTAAGAAGCAAAATAAAATAATTATATTAAAAATCTATTCTAAGACAAAAAAGACGTCCATTACAATACCCATAAGCCAAAAAGTTGAGTATTTTTAAACTCAGTCTAGGTATGAACCATATTATCACATATGGTTGAAATTCAACGTACTGTAAGCATTCTCACAAGCATACCACCATGTATGGCGTACGTATCATTCTTCATTGTGGTTGAAATTCATCGTGATGGGTTTGAACAACCATATGCATTCATTCTTGCGACCACTATGAATAAAGACTTATCCTTTCGTTGAACGAGGGCTTGCTTGTCTTAGCGAGTGTATCTTGAATTATTATAGTCATTATGTGTTTGTCTATAAGGTTAATTGCTTGTATCATCCTCTGGACCCTCCTTGTCGTATGTGTGCTCTTGATTATACTATGTGTTGAGATTTGACTCAAAATTGATGATTGAATGATTATGTGAAATCGTGGCATGAGGTTTGATGTTTGTGGCATGATTTTGGTTCTTGAGTTTGGAGCGAGCCACTTAAAATATCGTGACACAGAGGGAAGGCATCAAGACACGATTTGAGGATAACGTAGGTAGAAACTTAGGGAATCAAAGGAGGTAACTTTAGAGTTGAGTATCTTTGGTGTGAGGTTCTCTTGGGTCGGAAAACATTTGTAAAACTCCTTGAGTGAGTGAAATCATTGAGTCTTTTGTTCATGAGAAAAGATTGAGAAATAAGTAGAAATTAGGTTTGTTCTTGGAGAGCTTGTTGAATCTAATTTCTTGTAACCCTTTTGCATCTCTTTGTAAGGAATTCATTCAAAGTGAAGCAGAGAGAGATCTCTCCTCCAGAGTCATTGTTGGATCAAAATAAACAATTCTTGGTCTCGTTTCTCTTCTCTCTTTATCTTTTGCTTGAGGTTTTGTGTTTTACACTTGTTTTTTAGATTAGATCTAGATATCTTATTGTTGTTGTTGCTTGAGGCTACTTTGATATTGGATACTACTTCCCTTTTGCTCCACACACCTAAGTTTATTGGTGTAAGATTTGAGTCTGAGTTCACAACACTATGTGTGAGATGATGATGATCCAATCATCTCACCTTGAGTAGTTTCATTAGGGATGATACTCATAGTTGGTTCAAAGGATTCTCATAACATGTTTGCATCTCCGTAAAATGCTTTGGCATGTCGTACAAACTTTTAATGTGAGTCTTGAACCATGACTTTAAGTTTAATCTTGTGAAGGTGGTTCCTTTTTTTGCCTCTAGGTTATTCCTTTTTAGCATGCCTTACAAAATTACAAGGATTCTCATAATTCCTGTGAAGATTCTTCATTACAATTCTTCGGTTATGAACCTCATCTTGGATATTTCTCTTTTTCCATGGATACTCGTTTGAACCTTCAGATGATGCCATATGCAACACTCCATTTTCGAATAGTGATATTGTATTTTTCGTTAAAACCACGAAAACTATTTGAAACCTTTAATCATATGAGTCAACATGTCACATAGATGCTACGTCAATTAAAATTTTCATGTGCATGCCTAGTCATGATTTTGTTAGCACCGTCAACAACCATTTCACATCAAAGACCAATATTATCAATTATCGTATTAAAATTTCTATTAAAATTATGCAGAGATTAAAAACACATTTAACTCATTTGATTTATATTAGGTTTGTTTGACGAACTCATATCATTTTCCTAGGTTGTTTTCATTATTTCGTTCATGCTAAGTTGTGTTTGAGGGACTCATTTTATTTATTACACATTTGAATTGTTGTTCTACTTTTGCGGCATTTGTTCTGTAATGAATATGAAGATAAGACTTATTCCAAACAACACGATATATATCATATGACTGTTTGATTTGTCAAAAAAAAAAAAAAACCATATGACTGTTTGAAAAGTATTAGCTGATGACATTATTATTATTTTGTTCCATTGGTAGACTAAATTGCACATGTCCAATGTCTTAAGGTATAATTTGTTAACCTTCTAAAATTTACGCTATTGCACACAATAATGTGATTATCACGATCTATAGAATTAAAAATTCTAAGTAAAGAATTCCATATATCGTAATCACCACATTATCTCCTATAATGACGAAAAAAATTGAGAAATCAACAATTTATTTCACAAGACATGCATGTGTGCAATACAATCTACTAGTGGGATAAAAAAAAAATAGAATCAAGTTGAAGTGTATTGTGATACTTTTACAAACACGTCTTATCCCCCAATCTACCAATGTATAAACACTGCAACAATTATTCAGAATACCTAATAAATAAAGCGAAATGAATTTTTCAAACGAAATATGGTATGCATGAAATAATGAAAAGAATTCGGAAAAATATTAGCTATGATTGTGAAGATAACATGCATGTAATGGTTTATCGATGCCAATGAGTGCCACCAACTCAGACAACATAGCATGTCAATGTTTAAATTGTAACCATGTTAGGTTACCTTGCATCTCTTTCCCTCCAATTTATCCTTTGTTTCAATGAGGCTCTCAAAACAGGTAGCATACGAAACTAATGAAAATTAATTTAACTTGACAGAAGTGTATCCCCACTCCTTCATTTTAGGTTCAATGAGGATAAAAAAAAATGTAGCTTTAAAAAAAAACTATTTGTGGATTGATTGAGTTTAGTTAACTAACTACAAAAAATTGAAAATCTAATTTATAGTCTTTGAAAACATATGAAACTAACAAAGTGTCACTCAAAGAATCCTTCACTATTTCAAAGAGATTAATGATTAATAGTGTGTTTGAATCCACAATTCGCTTTTCAATATAAAATGTATGCGGTTTTTTGAAGCTACAAATTGCATGTGGCTTCTAAGGAAACTTGAGTTAAAAATGTTAAAATGAAAATTTCCAAACACGGTATAATTTGAAAGAAAAAAAAAAGCAAGAAAAACTAGGTGTTGTCTCCGGTGAGAGACCTGTATAGGTCTCCTACTGTGGGAGACCCCTCCTTTTTTCTTTTTTTTTTTGCAAATCAATTAGAGACCATTGCATTGGATAAATATGAAAGACATTGAATGGTTGTGATGTATTGAGAATATGACCCACTAAAGTTAATATTTAAACATAAATCTCAATTTTTAATAAATGAAATGGAAATTGGAATTAAACTTAGGAAAGAGTGTTTTTGGAATATAAAATACTAAAATTATTAAACTGAATATAACGTCATATCTAAAATTATTTTATTTTCATACATTAAAAAAAACAATTAAACATATATTCTCAAAACAAAATTAAATTTTAATGCATTCAAAAAAATGTTTAATTTTACAATTCCAAAAACAATTAAAAATATGTTTTATTAAAAAAAAAAATAAACATGTGTTTTTGGAATGTATCAAAATATAATGTTTAACCGAACGTTGTATCAAAATAAAATATAATTATCAAACTTCATTATAATGTTTTAACAATTGTAACCAAAAAAATAAAAAACAAAATATAACGTTTCAAAACCGTTGCTGGGTTTTCAAAAAATTGTGACAATTTCCAAAACATTATTTCTTAAGTTTAATTTCAATTTCCATTTCATTTCAATGTCTTTCATGTATATCCAATGGTCTCTAATTGATTTGCAACAAAAAAAAAAAAGGAGAAGGGGTCTCCCTTGGTAGGAGACCTGTAAAGGTCTCTCACGAGAGACAGCACCGAAAAACTAATATGATGTAACATACAAACATTTTCTCATTTTTCGGAACTAAAGTACTATTCATTTTTAAAGAACAAAAAGCTAATATGTCTTAACGGTAAAAAATTCTCAACAACTTTACAAAAACAAAATTAATTTTAAAAGAACGTGAACCTAACAAGTTGTAACGGCTAGTCTCTTATATTATTTTTTGGTATAAAAGATGGCCAAATCCAAAAAAATAATTATTTTAAAACAAGTTAAATATAAAAACACGTTTCTTTTATGCTTTGAAATAAATAAATATTAAGAGTAGCTCAAAAATGAAATCTGACATAATACCCAAGGTTACTATCGTATTAATTTCACTTGAAACAGATCAAAACAAGAGCTCAATAACAATATGACAAAACATAAAATGAAGATAAAAAAGACTAATCCCACTTAGGCCACAGACACACTAGGTTAAGGACCCAGCAACATAACATAATATGGTATAACAAAAACCAAACAAAATAAGAAAAAGAAAAAGAAAAAGAAATTAAGACTGGTCTCACTTAGGCCAAACTTGGTTAAGACTCCAAACACAATATACTGATATAGCCCATTTAACAAAATAAAATAAATAGGTAAAAGCAAAAAAACAGAAACAAAACAAATGAAATAATAGCCGTGAAAAAAGAAAAAAAGGAAAAGAGTGGTTTAGAACATACAAACATTATTCTCCAAAGGCAAAAGGAAAAAAAAATTGGTTATAGAAAGGATGTGAACTTTGAACAATATATGTAGAGAGAGCATCATAGGATGCCAAAATATGTTGTTGTGTCCTTTTGTTTTTAGTGACCAATGCCCAACTGGATTGTTTGCATGAAAATGAAAGACTGAGTAGGTAAGGAGAAGGTTGTTGGTTAGCATTCTCTAATAGGAAAAAATACTTATTGTTCAATTTTTTTTTTTGTCTTTTTTATTTATCTCTCTTTTGACTATTTTGTAATGAATAAACATTCAATTTAGTTCATATAAATTATCACTATCTCATCAATTGGGTTTCTAAACTTTTAAAATTAATTAAAAGGTCTTTAAACTATGAGAAATACATCAACTTAGTCCATCAGTTAGGGACCAAATTGATTGACGAGAGTTAAGTTTATGTATCAAAATAATGTGTTTCTTGTAGTTTAAGGACATTTCAGTTGATTTTAATAGTTCAGGATCAAATCGGTGCCTTGACGGTAGAGTGATAGTTTATAGACTAAATTCACCGTATTCATTTTGTAACTAAATCCAAATGGAAAACAAAAACTAAAACTATTTTGACTCTTATTTGAGTTTTGCCACAACACTACCCACACTCCTATAAGGGTGGGATTCAAATTGTTAGACTCTGATGGTCATCAATGAAACCACTCTACTGCGCTGACCTTTTCAAGTTGCTACTCTTTCTCGAGGTTGTTCTCTATTACGTGTTGGACAAGAAAATGATGGATGAGATTTGATACTACTAAAGTGTGATATTCATTGTTATGCTTAGGTTTCTGTATTATGATAATCGGTTGTTAAACCAGTTTTGTATTTTTTTAATGTTAATATTTAATTGTTAAATTACTATTTACTCGATCATATAAGTTTTCACTTATGACCTCCAACTTCATTAACCTTTAACTCAAATAAGCTATCTAACCAACGTAAACAACTTATGCATTATAATTTCTTATTATGAGATACTTAGTTTCATTTTGAAAAACTTAATATGCTTTAATGCTATATGCTATGCTTATTTGTGTTTTTTAACATGTATACAATTTGATCATGTCTACATAAAAAATTTATTTCCTTAATTTTTTTTTACTAGTATTTCCTTACGTTATTATTTTAAAATTTATTTTAACATACCATTATTTTGACATTATATCAACCTTATATATAATATGGAGAATGTTAAACAGTGTCTTCAGGACATTGGTTAAGCAACCAAAACAAGTAACTTTTTATAATAAGTTGTGTAATTATTACTTAATCAAAAGTCAAAATTTATATTTTCAAGACAAAATTTCCTATTCATAATTTCTTTAACCATTGTCCTGGAGGCACCGGTTAGCAACACCCATACTCGATAGTAGGGGGTGGACAACGGTCGGGTTCGGCCGAAAATCGGTCCGAAAACCTCAATCCGGATGACAACCACGGGTGGTAGAATGGAAACCATTCCCGTCCATTTGAGCTCTCGGTTAAGGCGGGTGTCAGTTTGGTCGAAACGCGGTTTGGACGGGTGGTTTGAAACGGGTATGAGTGAGCAAAAATCCAAAACTTAAAGCAAGCTAAATTTCAAAGCTATATACATGAAAAATTGGAGGAAAAAAACTCAACATCAAACATTAACTTATACAACCAACATTTGATTCAACAAAAGTACAACAAACAAAATCACTGAAGATTGTCAAACTCCTTTCTCATCTACTTGCAATGGAAGATTGTATTGTCTTCTTTGAATCAAATGTGAAAGTTTGTGTAGATTTCCAAGCCATTAACAGAGTCGATGAAAACGTTGTAAGAATGGTTGAGATAGTCAATGGGATTCAACATAAAAAAGGATTGTGTGTGTGTGGAGAGGAAGAAGAATTGTGGGAGACGAGGAGAGAGAAGAGAAAGGATATATGGAGTCTGCAGGAGAGAGAATAGCTTTGTGGGTCTCTATGAGTAATGAGGTGGACCGTTTGGACGATTAAGAGAATATGAAAATGGAGATATGTGGTTCAATTTCCAGTGCCATGATGCCTGAATCACCCGAAGTCCAGCTCATGGGAAAAAAAATCAAATCATGTATAGTATAATCGAGTTTAATCATAATTTGACAATAGTGTTAAAAACAACTTCATCTGTCCCATAATTACTGTATCATTTGTCAAAAAAAAAATGTTTCAAAATAACTTAGTATTTTCACTTTCAATGCAATATTAATTACTTTTTTCCCTTTATAACTCTAATTAATATTACTTCCATCAGTTTCAATTCAATATATTTCACTCTGTATGTATTTATGACAGTGGAGAATGCATCAATACTTAACAAGAGCACTTAATACTATTTTTTCTTTTTCCTTCATTTATACATTTTTCTTAATATGTGTAAAATGAACAAATGGTTCCGTTAATCCAGAGGGAGTACTTCATCCATCCTATATTGACTGTCACAATAACAAATGCCTCAAATTATATATTGTGTGCATCATTCTCGAGTTTAGAATAAGTGGTTGAAAAATAATATTTATAAAGTTCCTCTCTCA
>Ga0315915_1008991_pt1 | contig 11509 bp, 12 predicted proteins | sample MpolbnodulesMG_FD_207738 | JGI IMG/M metagenome (GOLD analysis project Ga0315915, IMG submission 207738) | Medicago polymorpha root nodule microbial communities from Los Angeles, California, United States - branched nodules | ecosystem: Host-associated > Plants > Roots > Nodule | place: USA... | reverse complement strand
CTGAGTAGTAAAGAAATCGTCACTTTAGTCTCTGAATGCAGATAAATTGCAAAATAGTCCCTGAATGTAGACTATGTTAGTAAATTTAGTCCCTGAATGCAGACTCCGTTTGTCAATTTAGTCCCTGAATGTAGACTCTGTTAGTCACTTTAGTCCCTGAAATTGACCAACAGAGTCTACATTCAAGGACTATTTTGCAATTTGTCAGTATTAAAGTGATTACTCATTTCCCTTTCAGAGATTAAAGTGAGTAATTCCCCCAAAAGTTTTCCATCTTCACTTTTGGTCATCCTTTAAAGTAAATTTATACGTAGAATTCATATTTTTGAATAAAATTTTTTAGAAAAATTAGAATTTTTTAACAAAATATGGTTTAAATATGAATTATATATTTTTTAACGATTAAAAGTTTATATTTAATTTATGTCTTGTTAAAAAAATGTATTTTTTTAAAAGATTTTTACAAAAGTCTACACAATTTTATTAAAAAATATAAAAATTAACTTAAAAATAAATACTAAATGAAAATTTCATAATAATTAAAAGTTAAAGAAATTAGCTCAGTTGGTAGGGAAAAATACTTATGTAAGGTTTGAGGTTCGAAACCCAGACACCACCAAATGAAAACTTGATATATTTTGTTTTTTTGGTTTTTAGGACTTGTTTTTTTGGTTTTTAGGACTTGTTTTTTTGGTTTACAGGACTTGTTTTTGTGGCTTTCGGTTCGAATATCAAATCTTACATATATTACCCAGATAAAGATTCTCTCCGTTTGGTATAATATATGGAGGATGCAATTTAGAGATAGACACATAAAATATATAGTGAGTCCTAGTATTATGTAGGTGCCACCATCATTAATTACTTTTTAGCTTTTCGTTTTTTTGTGTCTATATCTCTCAAAATGGATAAATAAAAAGAATAATAAATGGAGAGATCTTAACTCATATTACGAATTGTCTATATCAACGAAGCTAAAGCTAAACTTAAAGTGAATATTGTTTTGAAGAAGAAAAAATAAATAAAAAACATGTTTAACTCAAAATAAAAAAGACGAACGAGTAGAATCCAAATTCAATTTGGTTTGATTAATGGAATATGATATATAAATAGGGAAGCGTATGAAGAAAACGAAGAGAGTTAGTTCCTCCGCTGAATTTGTCTGATTCCTTCGTTGAGATGGCCGAATCGGTGGAACTTCCGAGTCGCATAGCGATCCTTCCTTTCAGAAACAAAGTCCTCTTACCTGGCGCCATCATCAGAATCCGCTGCACTTCCCCTAGCAGGTGCGTGCGATAACATAAATTCTTAATATCATTCTAATTTCTACTTTCTCAGCTTCCAATTTCTTTTTTATTTTACTTTTCCGTTTGTTTGAATTTCTAGACATAGTAAATCAGAATACTATACTATAATAATAGTTTGATTAGTGGTTTAGTTATGTTTATGCTAATTTTCTTTTTTTAACTTTTTGAATATTATTATTATCAATTATCTTTTTTAATATATGATTTGTGATTTTATATTAATACCATGCATTTTCAAGTACTTCAAATTTACTTGAAACTTCAATGACATTGCTCCTCGGAACTAGAAGCTCGTGGTCCATCTCGTCGTTATGGCTCAGACAATGATTTGATCGGTGTCAGTTCAACAAAAACTAGGAAAAACAAATATTAGTTGAATTTTGAAACACACATGTTCATTTTCCGTTGTTCTTGTTGAAAGAATTGAAACGGCACTGATCAAGAGAGCATCTCAGCTCAGAAGACGAGGAGGGCGTGAGTGTCTACTTACAGAAGGTGACTTCCATCGTTGTTGGAGTTTTAAACGATTTTCAAATACCTGTTCACTATGATCCAACATAAAATTTGTTTGCATGACAATTGTATATTGTGATTTATCCATACTTAGCTCAGAAGTTAATGTATTGGTGTGATATGTGCAAAAGTGTTGTTTGATTTATGCATTTGTCTTCAAGTACAATACGTGACAGTTCCCTTTGTTAATGAAGTGTGAAGTTGGTGGAACAAGAACTTTGGCAGAAAGAAGAGAAAGGGTTGATTGGAATCCTTCCAGTGCGTGATGCTCTTGAAATTAATTCATCGGGTCCTGCTGCATCTCAAGGTGATATGCTGGACTTTTTCCCTTATTTCCATCTCAACAAGTGTTTGATTGAAATAAAAGTGGGAGGTGAAATAACCCTCTTCTTGTTTGGTTTATAAGGGGAGGGGATATCTAACTAATTTATATTTTACCTTTGTTGTAATGAATGTTTTATTGTGCTGGTGGTGGTGCTGATGGGTGTCAAGTGAAAGTAGTGTGGTAGTAGGAGTAAGGCATCTATGGCAATAATGGAGGGTACCATTCGCAATAGGTGTTGTTCAGTGGTGGCAAAGATGAAGGGTGTCGAATGGTGACAGAGATGGCGGTGGGTGTTAAGCTGCAGTAATGGAGGTTGTCAAGGGGTAGTGGCTTGGCGACGGAAATGTGAAGTGGTAATAGCAGCGGTGAAGGTGTCGGGCTCTGAAGCACGGACACCTCTGACATTAAGCGTGCCCAGGTGTTTGACACGCATCGGTGTCCGACACCCTTACGACACATGTCAGACAAGTGTCCTAAAACAAACTTTTTTTTCTTTGCTTCGACACACTTTTACACTCCTTAGACACTTATCGGACACTTCTATGGGGCTTAGAGACGAGTTGAAGTACTGATGATCATTGTAGGGGTTGAAGACAGTAAATTTGATAACTTCATTTTTAACTTTTCGGTATAGTAGATGGATGAATGAGGTGAAAAACTGTCATATTTTGTTTAAACAACTTTTGTGTAGTGTACCAAATTGATCAATTTAGATGTACATATATATTTTAGTTCTCAATTTAGAACTTTCATAGATTTATTTTTTTTGGTCAAGTAGCCTAGCGGCTAGAATTCACCTTTTTCAAGGAGAATAAGTGGGGTGTCCGGGGTTCGAACCCCAGCCCCTGCATATAATAATGCATGTCCCTACCAACTGAGCTTACCAACTGAGCTATGCTCACGGGAGAACTTTCATACATAATGTTCATATTTTATTTAATTATAATAAATAAATGTGTATGTATTGGTGTCAGTGTCCTATATTTTAAAAATTAGCAGTGTCGATGTGTCTGTGTCATGTCTGTATTCGGAGTCCGCGCTTCATAGGTGCCAGGTGTCAAATGTGATGCTAAGAGAGGGTGACTATGGTGGAGGGTGTGTAGTCATTGTAGAGGGTACCGCGTGGCCTTGGCACATGGCGATGGTGATGGGTGCCCGGCGATGAGAACAGCAGTAGAGGATGGTGATAGTTTATTGTGGTAGTGAAAGGCGCCCAAAGATGGTGGTGGATGGTGTTTTGTTGTGGTGGTGTAGTTTTTTTTTTCTTTCAAATTCTGACATTAAGCTAGGTCATTTTAGTTATATTGAAATGTTTTAAACCTATTTCTCTCTGTCGCAAACCCCCGTTATTTGAATGAGTCAAAATTAAGGACGGACAAATTTTGGCCCGCTTCATTTTCATCGCCTCCCTCTCAAATTGTAGACCTAATAAAACAAGCTCATAAAAATCTCTACAATCCCTTCTATTTTCTCTGGACCAAACACCGTAGAAAAAATGATTTTCTAATATGTATTTTTGTTCTGCCTCTTTGCAGGCGCAGGAACTGATATTCTAAACCAAAGCTCAAAACTTCAAGACAGTTCATCAGATTCTATCAAGCCTGATACCAAAAAGCAGAATGACATTGTTCATTGGCACAACAGGTATAGATCAAGCGAATACCTTTCATGCCACTTTAAGAATCTCAAATCAAGTTGGTTGATGATAAAATTATAAATTTAATAAAATTGTAAATTCGAACAGTTAGTCGGTCAATCTCATATGAGTGAAGTTATTTCAGTCACGTTTTTTTCCCTTTTTTCCTGGTGTGTTCTTTATTTTGTTGTTCTCTTTTTTGTCTTAGATGTGTGGGTGGGGGTGAGGGTTCTAACTGATGGCTTCTCCGTTATATTTCCACTTTCAGATTTTCATAATTACTAAGGCCAAATAATGTTTTGATGTTGTAGAGTGTATCACGTATTTATCTTCTGGCTATTTGGAAAGTAAAACCGGCAAATTGAGGTTGATTTTAATATACCTTCAATTTCAGGGGGGTTGCTGCTCGACCATTACATTTATCAAGAGGAGTAGAGAAACCAAGTGGGAGGGTCACATACACTGTTGTTCTTGAAGGTTTGTGCAGATTTAGTGTCCTGGAACTAAGCACAAGAGGAATATACCATACTGCAAAGATATCTTCCCTTGAGATGACTAAGATTGGTATGTCATTCATTTTTTCTCAGGCATCAGATTTTGTGTAGGAAATGTGTATTCTTACACCTTTTCAGTTTGCTTTGTAACGAATTAAAACGACAGAAGTTGGATAAGACTTAAGAGTCATGTCATTTAACAGTTGAATACCTCATAGCAATATGCTTCTCCAAAGGTTTGATGATTTTGCTATAAATTTGCCTTACAGTACTAAGCGGAGATCTGAGCTTTTCATTTGATGTAAATATTATATATCACATTTTTTGTTTTCTTGATATGAATGCATCGATCACTAAAACATAAGGCATAAGCACTGCTAGTAATTAGGCTACTATCCCTGATAATTTGATTATGTCTGAGAACGTTCTGAGATATGTTTTAAGTTTAGTAAGATGCAGTCAGTTGCCTGTTGAAAAAATGTCAAAGATAAGAAAATGACAGTAATATTCGTTGTTTTTTTACCTTCTAACTGGGAATGGTATGCTAGTTTACTAGGTCTTGAAATTGTTTATTATTCAAATTTTTTTGTTTTCAAATTAACATAGTAGCACCACTTTAGAAGTGAAAAAATAATTTTTGGGCATTTCCCGGATGATTTTATCAGTAATAGGATTTGATCACTATCTTTGAAGATGCTGAGTTGCTTCTGTTTTTTCTAATCTAGAGATGGAACAATTAGAGCAAGACCCAGATTACATAATGTTGTCTCGCCAGTTCAAAGCAACAGCAACGGAGCTTATTTCTGTTCTGGAGCTGGTAAAACCTTGTAGCTTCATCACTTCTACTAACATTAACTGAAAAACATGGAAATTCCATTTGAGCATTGAACTTTAAATTCCTAGTGTTCGAGTATAATTGGTTGAATGATATCGTTATAGTCCTGTGTTTGTAGTAAGTAGTTTGAATATGGACTTTAAAATAACTATTTGGGCTGCTGTATTTACATCTCAATAGTTTCTGCATAGTCTAATAGTAATTCATATGGACTTCTGTTATGGGTATGCACTATTGATTATAAGATTTTGGGCATGCCATTTTTTCTGTATTGCATTTGTAATGGTAGCTTTCATTTTGTTGCTTGTGTACAGAAACAAAAAAACGGTGGAAGAACAAAAGTCCTTTTGGATAACATTCCTGTTCATAAGCTGGCTGATATATTTGTTGCAAGTTTTGAGATAAGTTTTGAAGAACAACTATCTATGCTGGATTCAGTTGGCCCTAAATTGAGGCTTTCAAAAGCAACTGAATTAGTTGACAGGCATTTACAGGTTAGTAATGGAGTTAATGATGCTTATCATGGGTCAGGTGTTATATCATCTGTCTTTAATTCTACTTGTGCCCGTCTATTTTCAACAGTCAATACGTGTAGCTGAGAAAATTACACAGAAGGTTGAAGGCCAATTGTCAAAATCTCAAAAAGAATTTCTTCTGCGTCAGCAGGCAAGCTTTCTCACACCATTTTTTTTATATTTGTCAAATGTTAGTACAAGGGTGTGGGACTATATTGACAAAGATTTAGGGTGTGTTTGTTTTGGCTTAAAAAAATTGTTTTTGTTTTAAAAAAATCTAGAGATTTTTTCTAGAAATCTTTGAAAAAAGCTGAAGCTAATTTCCATTTGTTTACTATCATAAAAATACTATTTTTTTTTTATTTTGAATCTTTTACACTTATGTTCCTTGTTTTTAGAAAAAATAGTTTTGGAAAAGCTACTAGGAGTAGATTTTCATTTTAAGGTTAAGAATAGTTTTTAAAAAAAGTCAGAAACTAACACTATTAAAATAATAAAAGTGGTTTTTTGGTTTAAAAAAAATCTTAAAAACAAATCCCAAACTAACAGCCCCTTATTCCTTACTACATTCAATTATGTTTGTAGCAAAGGTTTTTGTTGACCGTTATGACAGCTGGATAATAACAGAGGATTTAAAACAGAATCTCCATTGAAATCCTCGTGTACACGAACACACAAATTTGGTACTTGAACTTCCCTACCACCTTAGAGCCAATGCGCTTGCCTTTAAGAAAACAACTCTCAGCCTTACACAAGAAAAACAGAATGTGAACCAGAAACTGTCACAAATCCTCCTTATAACTACACCACACACAATCCCAGAAACAGTCACAAATCCTCCTTATAACCACACCACACGCAATCTAATAACTGCTGCAGAATTGTCCAATTTTTCAATTAATAGCTACTGCATTACTGTCCTGCCATTATCATACAACTGCCTCTGACTAATTCTGCCTCGTTATTTTCGTATTTGTCCTAGAGCAGACAAGCTACATTTTTGGCCTGTTTTCTGCATGATCCAGAACCTGACCTACATTTACATTTGAGCTCTAACAAACTCCTTTTGAGCTGTATACCTTATCTTAGCTCCAGCAAACATTTCCTCACTATTTAGGTGATACAGGGTAGATCTAGGTGTGTGACTGATTGATAGTAACTTTTCATTATAGTCTTCTACCACATTTTAATTTTATGGATACGAAGTTTGTGTGACATGATCAGTGTGCGAGCTGCTTTAGTGATCACTGCTGTACCTTCTGCTTTTCTGAGAACGATGGTCTGTGGGGTTACAAGCCCGACATTAAAATATTTAGTCTTAAAGCCATCAGTTGTAGTTAGATTTAGATTTAGATGAATCTTTGATATACTTCATTTAGCTACCAAGTTAGTATGACAGTTTTTGTCTTAGGAGGGAAAGGAAAGCAGTATAGAGTCGGTGTTTCTGCTTTCCATCATATTCATGGCAGTAATATGCTGATAAAATAGTGATCTATTATAGCAATGATTTAAAAAGTCTTGGTCAGCTTTGCTGTAGAGGAACACTTTAATGGTTTCTTATTTAGTTAGGGTCTGTATCTAATTGAGTTGTTGTTTCCTATTTGCAAAATATTATTTCAGATGAGGGCTATAAAAGAAGAACTTGGTGATAACGAGGATGATGAGGATGACCTGGTTGCCCTTGAAAGAAAGATGCAGAGTGCAGGAATGCCACCAAATGTATGGAAACATGCACACAGAGAATTGAGGTACTTTTTGATAGAACCATTATGAAATATGGTGATGATTGATCTTTGTGCGGAATTACTTGCTATATATGGAAGTAAATTGATGAAAAATCAGATATTGTCATTATCAAAGTGATTCTACAACCTTGTAGAGATAATCAGTTCATTTTACTATAATTTTTCTCTCAGGAGGCTTAAAAAAATGCAGCCTCAGCAACCTGGCTATAACAGTTCGCGCGTTTATCTAGATCTTCTTGCTGATCTTCCCTGGCAGAAGGCCAGCGAAGAGATTGAGCTGGACTTAAGAGCTGCACAAAAGCGACTGGACAGTGATCATTATGGTTTAGTGAAGGTCAAGCAACGGATTATTGAATACCTGGCAGTTCGCAAGGTTGCTAAATACCCTTTTACTATGCCTGTCAGTATCTACCGGATTGTAAAGTTTAATGTTTTTCTAATTTAAGTGTATGCATGCATCGCAGCTTAAACCAGATGCAAGGGGTCCGGTGTTGTGCTTTGTTGGACCACCAGGTGTCGGGAAAACATCATTGGCATCTTCTATTGCTTCTGCTTTGGGAAGAAAATTTATCCGCATATCACTTGGTGGAGTCAAGGATGAAGCTGATATTAGAGGACATAGGAGAACCTATGTTGGAAGCATGCCTGGGCGACTTATAGATGGACTAAAGGTGAAAATCGCTTTATAAAATTTGATAATAGCTTGTAGTACAAGTGCAACTCTCTGAATGCACGGATGTTATAAATATAATCATCATACATGAATCTAAGTCTATAAATAGTTCTATTTCCAACCATTTTTGTCTTCTTTGCTATTGCCAACATCACTAGTAGTTCTGATTTGTGAATTCGTGTGGTTGAGTTCATTTGTTCTTTTATGCACATGATATTGGGTTGTTTTATCTGTGAGATTTATAGAATAATCCAGAGAGAATATGGAGGTTAACAAACAGTTTTGATTAATGAATTCATGTAGCAAGGCTTTGTTTGTTTATGACCTTATGGTGTGAGGTTTACTTTTGTTACCTAATGTAAAATATAAAATACTCTATCCCTATTTGCTAAAATTATGGGTTTATATGAAAGTTAAACAGTATTGCTGATGCATGGATACATTTGGCAAAGAAATTATCTCGTATATTAATTCAATGCTCCATTATAAGAAGCAAAAAAAAAAAAAAAAAAAATGGTAATATGGTGTTTTGCTTTTTTTTTTTTTTTTTTCCTTCTACACATTGTAATATATACTTAAACTCTAGAAGGGCAATCATGTGATTGAGCCAATTTATAAAATTTATTTCTTGCCTTTTCTTTTCATTGGGGGTCTTATACTGATAGATGCTTCTCACATTTGACATATAGAGAGTAGCTGTTTGCAATCCTGTTATGTTGCTTGATGAAGTGGACAAGACGGGTTCTGATGTTCGTGGAGATCCAGCTTCAGCATTGCTAGAGGTTCTTGATCCAGAACAAAATAAAACATTCAATGATCAGTATCCTTCAAAAATCAAAATGTCTTCTCTCAATTTGTTCCCCCCCTCCCAACCCAATGTTGCGTTCTTTTGGACTTGATAATTCTTTCTCGTGAAGAATTTTTTAAGTGTCTCGTTTTTCCTTTTCATATACCCAAACATACACGCCTTTGATTGATGTAATTTGTAATGTGGTGGTTTTTTTCTAACTGGTACACCTTTTCTTTTGCATTTTTACTATCTGGTTCTCTTGCTGCCTATGTCACTTTTTCCTAGTATATATACAGCCTCTTAGTTGATACTTATCTAGCTAGTAATATATATTTTTCTAGACTTCACTTTTACCTCTTAGATGACGATGGTTGATGAGGATGAGACAATCCTAACTTCTATTTTTATTTTATTTTATAAGAGTAGTTCTAGCAACACTCTCCCAAACACCCACTTCCTTATTGGTTTAAATCCAGGTGGGTCTCACACTTTGGAAATGGGTTCCAATTAAAGTAGTGGGACATACATTAATTTCCTCCAATAAGAGAGTGAGTGTTGGAGAGAGTGTTGAAAAGAGTGTCCCTAGCATTCCTCTTTTTTTAAAAGTTGAGGACATTGTGTTAGTGTTATCAAAACATGTTCTTTTTTGTTTTTTCCCTAACGCTCACTGCTAATGATGTTTCTTCTGTTATTAAAAGATTCATTCTGAAGTTATTCCTTAAATTTAGCTAGCTATTTGAATGTTCCATTTGATCTGTCCAAGGTGATTTTTGTGGCTACAGCAAATAGGATGCAGCCTATTCCTCCACCGCTTCTGGATAGGATGGAAGTAATCGAGCTTCCTGGATATACACCTGAAGAAAAGCTCCAAATAGCCATTCAGCATTTGATTCCAAGAGTTTTTGACCAACATGGGTTGAGTTCTGAGTTTATTCAGATTCCAGAGGTATTGACTTTTCTAAAATTTAAAAGTTGGTCCAGAAACACACGAAGTTTCTGCTCATTCAGTGGAAGTGCTAATATTTTGGGTGCCATCTTCATTAAAATAAAACAAATAAACAAACAAATCAACCCATATTTCAAAGAAAAAGGATAATAGACGGATGATGTATTTAAGTTTACATGGTTTAGATGAAGGTATGGGTTAGCAATTCGGTGTCATAATTATTCAATCTAGTTGATCTATATTCTTTGTATGCACACATCGTAGTATTTATTGGGCGGAAAAGAACCAACACGAGAGTAAAATAAGTTAGCCTAGATGAGGATGTTGCGTTGAATGTGTGGTAAGACAAGACATGATAGAATTAGAAATGACAATATTAGATTTGTCGTTGAAAAGATGGTAAAAACATGGCTTAGGTGGTTTGGACATTTAGAGAAAACACCTATAGATTCTGCAGTAAAGAGTAGATCAGATGGAGAGTAGTCAAATCACTGGAGGCAGAGGAAGACCTAGAAAACAAGAGAAACTATTAAGAAGGATCTAGAGATTAATGAGTTGGATAGGGATATAATATATGATAGAACATTATGGCGGCGTTTGATGCATGTAGCCGACCCCACTTGGTGGGATAAGGCTTGATTGTTGTTGTTGTTGTTATGTTTTAGATATGGCCATTTTTTTTCCTCTGCTTTCTCCGTTTTAGACATGAAGCCATTCATTCTGTTCTGTTTGTTCTCTTGGAAAGCAATTTAGCTGTATAGAGTTCTAATTGGAAAATATTTTGATGCAGGCGATGGTTAAACTCGTCATTCAAAGATATACCAGGGAAGCTGGTGTGCGGAATTTGGAGAGGAACCTTGCTGCCTTGGCCCGTGCTGCTGCAGTAAGAGTTGTAGAGCAAGAACAAGTGGTTCCATTAACCAAAGGGATGCAAGGTCTTTCTACCCCACTTCTGGAAAATAGACTCGCTGATGGAACTGAAGTTGAAATGGATGTGATGCCAATGAGTGTAAATAGTCAGGTCATCTCAAACACATTCAGGATTGCCTCTCCGTTGGTTGTTGATGAAACCATGCTTGAAAAAGTTCTTGGGGTAATTGATATGCACTACCATTACTAAAAGTTATAATCAATGTTTTAAAATCTAGTCATTCGCAATCCTTGAAATTGTGGAGAATTTCAAATAGATGTGCTTGATGCTGTCACAATCGTTGTTGCAACAACAACAAAAGCAATAATACCGCGACCAGATTGCGGTCCTCGAATTTTTTAAACCTTGATTATAATGCATTCTTACAATATGGATCTGATATATAATGTGTGAAGATTTTCCTTCATTATGATATTATCATGAAAGATCCTACATAAGCATAGTTTAGTTGATCAGATACTCGGCAGAACTGATGCCCCATTTGTTATCAAATGCAGCCTCCAAGATTTGATGATAGTGAAGCTGCAGAACGTGTGGCTTCCCCTGGGGTCTCTGTTGGGCTCGTTTGGACTTCTTTTGGCGGAGAAGTTCAGTTTGTAGAAGCTACAGCAATGGTAGGGAAGAGTGAACTGCATCTCACTGGACAACTTGGTGATGTAATCAAAGAATCAGCTCAGATTGCACTAACATGGGTAAACAATCATATCAGTGGACTTACGTCCCTTATCGCCCTTACTGTTTTTGTCTTTAACTTACGTCGCTCTCTCTCTCTCTCTCTCTCTCTATATATATATATATA
>Ga0315915_1008990_pt1 | contig 11510 bp, 5 predicted proteins | sample MpolbnodulesMG_FD_207738 | JGI IMG/M metagenome (GOLD analysis project Ga0315915, IMG submission 207738) | Medicago polymorpha root nodule microbial communities from Los Angeles, California, United States - branched nodules | ecosystem: Host-associated > Plants > Roots > Nodule | place: USA... | reverse complement strand
TCCCCTCCCCTCCTAAACTCCCAAACAGGCCCTTAAGGATACCTTATCCTTGCCATGGTGCTGGCCTACTTTTCTTTTATTTATAATACTTCTTTTAATAAAATAAATATTAGTATTATTTTAAGAGTTCAATACTATACACCGACGTTGTCAATAAGTTTTATACAAATATCTAATCATATTTCCCCTCGTTATCACAAAATAGTATTACTTCTTAAAATATGTTTACATTATGGCAAGATAGTGAAATATCATTTGATTTCTGTGTAAAACTTTGTTATATTGTCGACTTATAGAACTTCTATTTCAATAATTTCTCACCGTGAAAAGCATTACAAAACATATTCATTAAGCATATTCTCTAACCATCACATTCCATCTTCATAGGACATGGAACTTTTTAAGGAATTGAGGGGCCGGGTGTATTTAAATTTGGAGTCATCGAATCTAGTGAGCCACAAGGTATCAGGGAATGAAAGGTAAATGCTAATGAGTTTTTCAAGAGCACTAAATAAGAAATAAGAAATGAAATGCATTAAACCTTTGTAATTTTGATAAAAAAAACCAACTGGTATTATTACAAACTGAGGGAAAGGAGAGATTGTAAACTTCCCCTAGCATATTGGAGTGACTCTAGACTCTTCAAATCGTCTAAAAGGCCATCTACTCTTTCTGAATGATAAGATAATCCTCTCTGCAAGCACTCCTCTCTATTTATAGGCAACATGCCTTATTTCCCTTAACTATCTCTCTAACCCACCCACTACCTGACCAATTACCTGATTCCCTTATAACTAACCAAGCCTCTTAACATACAGTAACAGAAAATACTTATCAACTTTTCAATAAACACTTTCTAATTCTTGATTCATTAACCAATGTCCTTAAAGATTATGTTTGCAAAACCTTAAAAGAAATACTGATGAAAACATATTGACAATAATAACAGTAGGGAAAGATAGTAGAAGAACAATGCAGTCAATAAAAACAAGGGTCTTGCTAACGAGTGCCCTTAGGGAACTCTTTAAGGTTTTCCAATTAAGAAATTATTCTTTGTAAAAGTTTAACACTTCAATTTCCGATGCATTGAATGCACAATTTTCCATAAAAATTTACTATTTAAAATCCTTAAAGAGTGCCCTTAAGGCACTCATTAGCATTTCCCTAAAAACAATACTACAACATGGTACTGCAGCCTGATGATCTTGACCATCATGATGGTAGATAAGAGGACTTTCTCAAGTAGAAAAAAAAAATGCATTTCCAGTCACAACGAGCTAAGAAATACACCATGCATATGAATCAATCTAAAATATGGTCGATAATGTCATATATGATCATAATGGTTCATGAGTTTAGAGTATTGGATCAGCTTGGAATAGAATGCATATATATGCAGGGTTAACAAATTAAGAATTTTAAATGCTACAACTAACAATCTACAAAAACATTGCACGGACTAAAAATAGAACACAAACCTGCAACATCTACAAAAACATCACGCCTGTGCCCTTTGCACCAGAAAAACAGCAGGCTACCAAGAAAAAGAATAAGAATTGAACCTACAACTGTTCCAACTATGAGGCCTACTTTTGGTTTGTGTGATGAACCTGTCAAGTAAAGGAAAATTAGTTTTCTACCTGTTGTGTGGGAGGAGGTGGGGGATTAGGGAGGGAAATGTAACCTTGATTTGCATTATCAGATGTGCAAAGATGCTGATAACTCGCACCACAATTCAACTTATTTCCAGTGAAACTGCAATAAGAAACGTAATGAAACAAAGTTAGACTGGGACATATGTAATCTAAATAACGAAAAATGAAAAGATTGCAGGAGTCCTAGTTTGATGTTCTACTTCTATCCAAGGACTCCGACAACAAAAAAGTAGTTGTAAAAAAGGGCAGGGTCCTGATAATGAGTGCTCTTAAGGCATTGGTTAGGAAATTAAGGAGTGGGAAGTTTTTATTAGAAAATACAATATTCAATGCATTGGTAACACTAAGGGCACTGGATACTGGATAGCATTTGTCAAAAGAGATTTATGCCTTAAACTTCTATTTCTACATATTGACTTAGAATATAAGCCTACAATTTGTTGATCGTTGTCACTTGGATTTGTTGTGAACTCGTTATAATATAAAATCCTGTCACTAACAACAGCCTTCCTACTAGAGATGGAAAAAAGTCCTTTTCGGTTGAGTTTTATCTTTGGCAGCCTTTTCTCCTATTTAATCAATTTAAAGCAGAAAGTGTTGGCCAGAAAGTGCTATGTCCATGTCTCAACTTTTAAGGTTTCTTAGGGTGAGCATGTAACAAGAGATACAACTAGCAGCAACTCTGGATAGACTCTAAGCTTTTTATGGTGATCAGTTTGTTTTTGTTAATACTTACCATTTCGCCATGTGTTTTCAAGTGAGAAAAACTACTGCGTCTCTCATCTCCTACCATAAATAATATTAAACAAGTATGTGGAAAGAACTCAATCTACGGGACTCCAATTACAAACTTAGTTTGTTAAAAGTTGAAACTGAATCTGCAATGTTTGCAAATCTTTCAAATGAAGACAAAAAAAAAGGGACTCGGGAAGACCGTTAGAATCATAAACCACTATTTGATTATGTTTGTAACGGTAATTGTTATATAAGATTATGAAGTTATGTATGCAGGTCAGGGATAGAAAGTCATTAAAAGGAGCCTTAAATATTCAATTTTATCCCAATTTACCATACGTACTTGTACTTAGGAATGTTGAATAACTGCTCTGGAATCTGTCCGCTAAGTTCATTTGAATCTATAAGACTACAAAAGAGAATTTTGAACAATACATCAGATGGTAAAATGATAATGATAGAAAAACAAAAAGCATCGAAAAGTAGTTCACATACACATTGATCAAGTTTGGGAGACTGCCAAGTGATTCTGGAATTGTCCCGTTAAGATTGTTTTGACTTAATGTCCTAGTTGCAAGACCAAAATTAGCCATTTTTAAACATTACACAAGGATGATAGATGCTAAGACTCATCGTATATCTGTAAAACCTAGAAACAGACTATCATACTTACAAGAATTGAAGCTTTTTAAGATTACCAAGGGAAGATGGTATTTCACCGGTTAATTTGTTGTTTTCCAGATCCAATCTCACTAAGCTTGTAAGATTTCCAAATTCTTTTGGTATGCCACCAATGATGTTATTCCCCTGTAAAGAACTGCATGATAAATGTACAACATTAATTAATGGTCACACTTATATATAAGTCTTGCTTCTTTGTGTGTGTGTCTGTGTAAGATTTTCCCCCAAAACAGATACTAACGAGACAAAAACGTGAATCACACCTCAAAAACCAACACAAAAGATGGAAAATGTGAGCAAGAACGAACTTGTGACAAATCAGAGAAGAGTTAAAATCATAAAATTTGCCAAAGAGCATTGAATGATTTTTCAGAAGTAACCAAATTATATGTACCCCTGAACACCCACACACGAACCCTAGTACTCTTCTAGTTCATCAGATGCATAGAAGATAATATATTTCACAGAAAACATGTACATCCTAAATAAGAAAATACAAATAATACTCAAAAGTATCCATATGATTTCATCAAATCACATCATAACAATACTATAATCCAAAACACTAAGAATGACGAGACTAGGAACTACACTGTGGGTACTTGATATATACTTACAGAGTTGTAAGACTTTTTAGAGCTCCTATTCTAGGTGTCAAGGATCCAGCGAATCCCATAAATGCTAGTGAACTGCAATGAAGTAATTTATATAATTATACAGCCGCATGCACAGATCTTCGAGCATCAATAAGGTAAAGACTTTTTAGCATCTTTTCCATATCAAATAACTAAAAACACAATTGTTGAAGATTGCAATAAGAAAAAACCCTTACACTTGAACAACATTGCTGTTCTGGTCGCAGTAAACATTGGACCAAGTACAAGGGTCTACTTGATTTTTGTTCCAGTTAGTGAGCTGGTTGGGTGAAGCATTCAGAGATAACTTCAATGCATATAGTGCATCTTCTGTAATAAATATGAAATTCATAAACATTAGTCTAAGATTCAAAAGTCACTTTTAACATCGACAAAATTAAAAACGCAGATATGTTTAAAAAATCACAACATTATCTACCGCAATCTAGTAAAAATATGAAAAAAGATCATCATCAGATTCTATTAGAAAACACTCATATCAATATATTCCCCTACACTTGAAGTCTCGATTTACTACTATTAAACTAAAATCAAGAACCTTCTAGAGATAATGGAATTGAAGTAAATCAAAATTGCAATTAACATAAGATAGTACCTTGTAAATCAAGCTGAGGAAGTGCAAAAGAACACACACAAACCAAAAGTAACAATAGAAGAAACACAAAGTTCATTTCCACAAACATCAACCACTTCCAGAATATGCATAATCATAATCAATTAGCAGCATATCAATAATCTTCATTACAGCGGTGCATCAGAATGAACCAACTCTTTAATTAAGCTGCAACAAAAATAATTAATTTAATAAAATTAAAATGGTATTTTTCATATAAAGGGTTCAGCAGTAACAAATAAGAGAAGAAACAAAATTCATAATTGACAAAAATGAAATATTACTATGAAGTGAGCAGTTAAAGTTAGTTTTAGTTTGGCACTTTTTGTTGGTAAAAATAAATAAATAAAAGAGTGGTTCGGTGGAAGTGAGTTGAATAAACATGATTGAATATTGACGGGAAAACAGTAACTAAATAGTACAACAGACAGCTTATACATAGAATAGAAGAGAAAACATGGCCGAAACAGAAGCTTTTGTCTCTTCAGCGCTTCTTTTTTCATGGTATGTGAAAATGGTGCTGTATTTCTCTTTCCTTTTAAGCTCAAAAATCAAAATAGATAATTATATTTGATGCTTAGGTCACTAAATATATTGGATAAACAGTCATTTTGGTGTTGAATATGCACCTATTTCTTGACTTTAAAATTTGTTACTGACTTTGGTCTTTAATGTTAGATTTGACTGTTCAAGTATAAAAAAAATCTCAGCCGACATTTTTTTGGACGATAGACAAATAATGAGGGGACAGTAAGGACCAAAATCGAAGAAACACACATTTTGGTTCTTTTTAAATCTCTAGATCAAGGTTTATTTCTTTTAAGTTTGTGGTGGAATTGGAGGGCTAGAATCATTGTTTGCGTGGATAATGAACAAATCCATACTTTCTATGTGATATTGAGATCAAAAGACTTGCATCCCTCATCTCTATTTGTTTCTCTAGTTTCATCCTTTGTTGTCGATGCGGAAATGTGGCGCAGTGCGGATGCGTAGCGGGAGCTATTTTGGTGGTGCGGCCATTGATAAATTTAATACCAGAAACCATACTATTCAAAAAGAAATACTAAAATACCTTAAACATTACTCAAAATTTCATGAAGTATTCATAATATGAAATAAAAGGGATAGCAAAATCGAAAATTATCAATACCAATTATATACAACTGGTACAAGTTATTGTTTTACTATTTATAGGTCTGTTTTGACCGCTTTCCACTTCTGACACGCGCCGACGCAGCCAGGTGCGGCGGTCCTGATTTTTCATCTATAGCGGCCCACGCGGCCGCTTTTGACAACAGAGGTTTGATCTCGGTTCCAAAACCTTATGCATGAGTTTCTTGGCATCCCCATAAAGTTGATGAATTCATCCTAAATGTAAATGGCAATTGTTTTGGTGATCTGGGCAGAGTTGGGTTTGAAGGGTTTGATTCGGAAAGGGGATGTCATTTGGATTATTGGGTTTAATGGCTTCCTTGGGATTTCTAATAACAATTTTGTTGATCCAATGGCAATCCACCATGGTGTGAAGATTACTGTAAATCTTGGCTACAGTCGTATAATTTGCTACTCTAATTCTCAAAATTGTGTTTGATTTATTTCTCAAGGATCACAATCTTTTCCAGTGTAATGTTGCAGTTATAGCTAGCAATAGTATCAAGGATTTATTGAAGTTAACGTGGGATGTTATCATTTCTCATTCTCTTAAAAAGGGTAATTTCAGCGCAAACTTTTGGATCAAACTGGGTTCGGCTAATGATCAGAAATTCACTATGTAGAAGGCTCTACCAAAAGGCTTAAAGACCATTCTTTTGTCTGACTCGCGACAGGTGTTGCAGACTCGCGCTTAGTTTTTTCTTTGTTTTTGGGGTTTTATTTTTCTCTTTAGCCAACTTACCCAAAAAAAGATATTCAAAAGATTATCACGCGTTTGATAAATTTATTTTGTTTTATTTTGATACTTTCAGTATCTTAAGTAGTTACAAAGAGAACTTAATTATTAAGGAGTTAAAGGTGAAACCTTTCGTCTGACACTCTATTTATATCTATAGCTAGATCAACTCATATCATTCCTCACCCGAAGGAACTCGACTACCTTTCAAGAAGACCAAGAAGAGAATCATGGGCTACATTGCCTTCCGCTCTTTTGTCCCAAGAAACACTTTGCTTGAGAGAAAAAGTAGTCAGACTACTTGGGGAATCATAATATATGGAGCCAAGAAACCGCGAGGAAGGTGGGAAAGATGGCCATTTAGTAGGAATCCACAAAAGAAGACAAATAAACACGAAGTCGAGGGAAAAGAGGGGAACCAAAGGAACATAACCTTTACCCGGGACTCGCAAAGTTGAGAGGTTTAAGCTGACTTTTCTTTGACAGCGGGTTTAGTTCATTGGCTTTTTAGCAACGATTCACAAACGCAAGGTGAAAATTGTAAAGAAAAAATTCAAAAATAAAATGAACAAGTTTCCTATAAATGATTATTTGTTTACATTGAAAATATATTAAAAAATCGATTATAGAGGAATCGACTGTTTATTTTTTTATTAGCATTAATTTAATTTCTTTGAAGTGACGTTGAATTCAATTTCATTCTATTAAATAACTTTTATTATAACAATAGCTAATTGGTTTTTTTTTTTTGTGTTACCTTAATTTAAATTTTATATAAGTAAAATACTGTGATTTTTTTTCTTATAGATTAAATTTAATATATTAATTTTGAAAATAGATTTTATTTTGTTATATTTGGTCACCTCGTAAAACATTGGCTCGCCATTGTCCGTTAAGAAAATCTCATTCTAGTACTTCTTAAACAAAATCGTTTGTGTTCCTGAAACTGTAATCGTGTCCCTCTAATGTTGAGTCATGTTCCTATTGAACCGTGTTCCTCTGCTTTTGTGCAATCGCGAATTGTGTTCATGTTGAAACGATGGATTTTAGAAACAATGAAGATGATGGTGCTACCCAAAGAAGATGAAGGTGTAAATCGAATTGATGATACAGTGTAAAACGAATTGAGAAAAAAGAGTGTGTAAATGTTGAAGCAATCGAGACAAAGGAGAGAAAGAAGAAGATTTGGAGCTTTAGGGTTCGTATAATCTCCAAATTGATTTTTTACCTTTTTTTTTTAAGTTAATTCATTTTAACTTCAGTTTTTGATTTTTTAAATTATACTAAAATAATCACAACATGTAAATTCATTTTACACGTGTGGATCGGTCATTGGTTCGGATACCGAGTTTTCAAAAAAAAAAAAAAAAAGTGATAACTCATCCAATTATTTTATACATGTAGTATGTTCTTTTTGCCATTCTTCTGGTAATTGAGAGCTGATTGACGGTTATCTTGCACATACGACTTCTGAGATAGATTTAACTTCTTTTTGGAATATGTATATAAAACGTGAGTCAATATTTTTTTCTAACATATCCCATGTTTTGATACTATGGGTGAATTTCAAGTTCCAGTGGACGGTGCTATTATGAACATTGATCAGTAGAAGAAAACTATGTAACCGAAAAGAAAGAAAGAAAGAAAGAAAGAAAGAAAGAAAAAAAGAAGGAGAAAACTATGTTTGCTAGCATCATGGAATCTCTCCTAGAATAATCCGTAGCGCAAATTATACTATGCTAAAATTTTCTTGTTTCACTTAGATGAAAATTCACCATTACATACTTTTAAGTTTTAACAGAGCACTTTAAATAAATAAAAAAAACAACAAAACAAATTAACTAAATTTATACTCCCAAAGTGGCGCCGGCCTTTTTGGATTAGGTATTTGATTTCTACGGGCAACCCGTTGGGTTTGTCTTAAATAAATAAATAAATGTGTCTTTCTCAATCTTTTTTCTTGAAAGAACTTTATAGCTAATTAATCAAGATTTTGTCTATTTGAAAGTCAAAAATGAAGTTCCCAGTAGTATAAAGAAGAGTAAAGTCTTGATGCACTAAGCACAGTGCTGAATGTGGACATTTACTAACTCATTGTTAGGGATTTTAAATAATAAAAAGTGTATACTTTTTTGTAGCATGTCTTAAATACTCATTGTTATGAGAAACTAATTAAAATAGTCTTTCCCAAAACAAAAAACTATACAATTATAGAACGGACTCTACAACGTATATTCCAATTACACCAAAAACTATACAATTATCATATTTTTATCATATTCTAATATATGCTCATTGTTATCCAACTCAATCATATATCCACCACTCTGCATACTTCCAAAAAAACCATTCCACTCTGCAATCTGAAATGGGTAGTAGCAGATGGTTCAGCTTCACAACATTGTGTAACTGGTGGTTCCGTTACTCCTTCTCCAAATCCGGCCTAAAATCAACCACCACCGATCTCGGCGACGGAACAGTAATGCATTGTTGGGTCCCCAAAACAGCTCAAAAACACAAACCTTCTCTTATTCTCATCCATGGAATCGGAGCCAATGCAATGTGGCAATGGAACTCTTTCATTCCTGAGCTCACACACCACTTCAATGTCTACGTACCAGACTTGCTTTTCTTTGGAGATTCTTACACGACCAGACCAGAAAGATCGGAGCAGTTTCAAGCAAAGTGTGTTATGCGTGTGCTGGAGGGTCATGGGGTGAGGGAGATGATGGTGGTTGGGTTGAGTTATGGTGGGTTTGTGGGGTATAGTATGGCTGCGATGTTTCCGGAGAAGGTGGAGAAAGTGGTGGTGATTTGTGCTGGTGTTTGTTTGGAAGATAGGGATATGGATGATGGGATGTTTCAAGTGAAAAGTGTTGATGAGGCTGTTGATGTTTTGTTGCCGCTGACCCCGGAAATGATGAAGGAGTTGGTGAAACTCACTTTTTTTAAGCCTGCTAAAACCTTGCCTGATTGGTTTCTTAATGATTTCATTGAAGTAAGTGGTTTCTTAACTGTGTAGCTCAAACACTTTAGATTGAATTTGCGTCTGATACTCAAAACTAATACGACGCTGATATTAGTGCCGTGTTTGATGTTTATGTTTATGTTCGTGGTCTGCACACAGACTGTGGACATACAACACCCATAGTAATCTAAGAAAATAACAAAATTGAATTTAATACATGTGTCGGTGTCACTGTCAGACACTGAACACACCTTTGATAATAATTAGAAACATTAGTGTTGTTACTGAATCGGCATTTGATGATAGGTTTCTCTCATAAAACTTGACTTTTTTTAAATAGTTGAAGATCCATGGTTAATTGGACAGGTTTTGAAGTAACGAAATATTGCAATTAATTTACTGAGCAATGTTTTGTATAGTAGATGAATAATTGTGTTATCCCATTTCACCTGTAACATTTTGATCTGAGAAAGTCCATCACCTGTTATATGTTAGTCTTAATTTTAAGTCTACACATATTTGTAGGTGATGAATATAGAGTACCGCCAGCAGAGGAAAGAACTAATCGAAGCACTGCATAAGGATAGAAATTTGTCTAATCTTCCTAAGATTACCCAGGTTTGTTTTTAGTGCATGAACTTATGACTAGAATTTTGGCTCTTAAGATGAATAAGTGGGAAACATGGTGTTCGAACCCCGACCCTTATGCATTGTTTCCACAAAGTGAGTTAGGCTTACGAGGACGCCCAAATTTCTATTTTGAATTAATTTGGTCGAATCTGCATTGTTACAATAACCTTTTAACTAATGATGCAGCCTATGCTAATTATATGGGGAGAACATGACCGTGTATTCCCATTGGAATTAGCACACAGATTGAAACGGTAATTTAATTTTTTATTTTCTAAGTTCACTATCCAGATTTGTTAATTTGACTGTGTTCTGCATTTTATCTGATTATGTTGAATTTCATTATTTACAATCTTGTGTAGACATGTGGGAGATAAGGCACAGCTAGTGGTAATTGAGGATGCAGGGCATGCAATAAACGCAGAGAAACCCAAAGAAATGTACAAGAATTTGAAATCCTTCCTCATTGATCCCTTCACAGGGTCTAAACAAGAAAACCACAGCAATGGTCATAAGTTGGAATAGAAGGCTTAAGTCTGAGAATTAGAATAACTTTTCTGCAGTATTATTATGGATAGTACAAGATTTTGTTGTATCATAGGCTGTTTCTGTTTATCCTCCCAGGCCCCAGCATATGTTTGAACACTTACCAGTGTGTATCGAAAATGCTTATTCCTGCTTATGAATCATTGTATTGGAAAATGTTGAATGTGGGTTGTTGATACTCATAATATTCCCTCAAAAAAAAGATACTCATAATATTCCATTTTATTATCTGCACTGTGCTTACAAATAAAATAGGTTTCCGTATTTAATATGGGTGTTAATGGTACAAAAAATTAAAACAAAAACAAAAAAAGTCCGACCTACCGGATTCGAACCAGTGACCTAAGGATTTCAGCATGGTATTCCAACTACAGTCCTCCGCTCTACCAACTGAGCTAAGGTCGGTTGTTGAATTTGTTGCTGTCAAAGATGTACATAGACTGCATTATATTGGCGCTCACATATTTATTCATTTTTTTCTGATTTAAATATACTTAAACTTAACTTATTTTTAAAGCAAAAACTATATATATAACTCCACTTATTTTTTTCCTCAAAAAAAAAAAAAAACTCCACTTATTTAAAATAGTTTTTAATTCATTATTTGATGGTATTAGATTTCTTGGATTTTTCGGTTTTTCTTTGGTTCTACGTAATTTTTTCTTTTGAAGGGAAAAACAAATTCATTCAAATAATTATAACATTAGTAGAGTGAAAGGGAATCTACAACCACTAATTAACCTATCAGGTCAATTACGATGGCAATGGCTTCTAAATGTTAGGATACTGTAGTGTTTGTTCTCATGTCCATGTATGTAAAAAATCTCGTATCCGATTTCACATCGTCGTGAGCAACAACTATACAGCTTGTTTCCATGTTCCATTGATATCTAAGTGTCCGTACTTGCATTCGTTATCTATGCTTTAATATTGGAAGGACAGTAAAAAACATCAACATTTAATTTAATTTAAAAGTTGGTACAATTAAAGTTATTATATTTTTTTGTCAAATAATCTAGTAAACATAATTTCATCTTTAAAGAGAATAAATGAGTTCAAACTCTGACTTCTACATAATACAATATCCCTACTGATTAAGCTATGCTCACTGAGATATTGTATTACTTTTAATATTGCT
>Ga0315915_1008989_pt1 | contig 11514 bp, 11 predicted proteins | sample MpolbnodulesMG_FD_207738 | JGI IMG/M metagenome (GOLD analysis project Ga0315915, IMG submission 207738) | Medicago polymorpha root nodule microbial communities from Los Angeles, California, United States - branched nodules | ecosystem: Host-associated > Plants > Roots > Nodule | place: USA... | reverse complement strand
TAAGTTCGAAACAAAAAATTTAAGTGTTCTTGCAAATCAAGCATTTAAGGATATAATATGCCTATGTTTATGAAAATTATCCACAGGATTAATAACTCATATTCCCGCTTTTCTGTTGGAGCTTCAAAGAGCAAATTACTAAGGTATTCATTACACTTGCACAAGTTGAGTTTAGAGTAACTTCCAATAAACTTTTGGACTAGTCAAAACCCATGACTCAGGTATCAAGCTATATGGACCAGCCACGCTAAATTATACCCATGTCAAATCCATTCTTCCTTTTATCCCATCTTCCCAAAATGGGTACAAAAGAAAGAAAAATAAATACCGATAAACTTTCTAGCGTAGCATCATTTTACCGAACAAGTGTGTATTAAGAAAATGGATTGCTACTTACTCGTGAAAGACTATTTGTTTTGAATAAGCTGTTTTTTTTAAAAGAGGTCATAATAAGCTGTTTTGCATAAATATGTTGTTTTGAATAAACTGTTTTTGAAAATGAGATCGTAATAAGCTGTTTTGCATAAATAAGCTGTTTTGAATAAGTTGTTTTTTAAAAATGAGATCGTAATAAGCTGTTTTGCATAAAAAGTTGTTTCGAATAAGTTGTTTTTTAAAAAAGAGATCCTAATAAGTTGTTTTGTATAAATAAGTTGTTTCGAATAAGCTGTTTTTTTAAAAGAGATCATAATAAGCTCATTTGCATAAATAAGCTGTTTTTTTAAAAATATATTGTAATAAACTGTTTTGCATAGATAAGATGTTTTGAATAATTTTTTTTTATAAAAAAAAAATAGATCTTAATAAGCTCTTTTGCATAAATAAGCTGTTTTTTATAAAAAAAATCGTAATAAGTTATTTTGCATAAAAAAATTATTCATTTTGATATTTTATTTTATGAAATTAAAAAAGTGGGAGAGAGACGATTTAATTAAAAAAAATAGTTTAGTTAAAAAAATAAGGTGATAATAAAAAATATAATTATTTAAATAAAAAAGATTAATATTTTTTGAAGTTATCCGTTGGACTTTTTTTATTTTAAAGAGGTGATCCATTGGATTTTAGAAATAAGGTGGATGGATCAAATCCATCCATAGTTTTAAATGGGTGGATCCAAACCAATTCATTAACAAAAAATTTTGTTTGATGGATAGATTGGATGGATATGGATCTCATGGATCATATTACCACCCCTAGTTAAAGGTAAAGAAAGTCGCAAAATCCTAGATTTTAGAAATTAAGTCGGGATTTTGACAACAATAAATATAACAAACATGTTGTATCAGGAACATACGTTCCTTTTTTTCCATCATTTGGTTGTGAAAAGCGACAAAAAAGGGTAACCGCATCATCAATGCCAAGCGGCCTTAAGGATGATGTTTCAAACCGTGGAAACACAACTCTAGAAATTATCAAAATTTTACAATCTGGAACCTGAACCTGTAACGTATCAATAAAGGATTCTATGCCTCGGCAAACATTATCAAGAACCAACATCACTGGACAACTTTCCTCAATTTTCTTCAGCAAACAACTCAACTGTCTAGCAGCTTCCTCATTGTCTACCACGCAAGGCTCATCATGTTAACAATGTCGAAATAATTTTTGCACGATGTTCTTCAGATTTGCAGTTTTTGACACAGTGAAGAACAATATATTTTTCCCAAATTTATTAGTCCAACAAGCAAACAAGATTCTTAAATATCCTGTTTCACGTCATTTTCAAAAAGACTTCGACTCCAAGATGAGCAACAATCATGGTTATCGAAGTCGTCACGCCAACAAATGATCGATGTTACATCAACAGTACTTTATCATGATTCTCAATAGTCAATAATACCAAATATCATGATGAAACCACAACAAATACTACAACCTGGTTTAAAACCTTATTGACGACAACACTGGCACATATTCCAACATCAACACAATACTGACACGTATGAACATGTAATAAAAGTGATAGGTAGATAAAGAGTTATATATGTTACCTCTAACTTGGTCATCCCAACATAGAAGCGTGGCCAAAGTGGTTTTCCCGGGTTTTAGAGGAGCATTACATAACCTGTTGAGTTGTCTCCCCTGATTAATATCTCTCGCTATGGAAAGTGTCTCTTTAACATCCGTTGCTGTGTTTCATCGGGGTAACAAGACTAGTGGATCTAGCAATTTTCTTTTCCTTAGCATGAATCTCTCCTTGGTAACAAGGTAAATAACAACATTTCCACCAAGGGAGTGTTTGTTCACTCTCTCTTTCCCTTGTTCCAGTTCTTCTAAGTTAAAAACGTAGTCAACTAAGTTAAGAAAATTACTTCAAACTTTTTTTTTTGGACAGAATTTGATGACTTAAGAAAAAAGAAAGTAGTATATGTAAAAGCCGAAAAACATAGTCAACAACTGAGAGAAACTACTGTTGTGGACTTTCTTGGCGTGTGTTGCAATCAAGAGTTAAGAACGTAATATTTGCTGACTGATGAGTACTCATACATCGAATGAATGGATTCTAATTTTAATTTCCAAAGCTGTGTTTCGCAAGGCCAATTTTTTACTTATAAACTCATAGGACTAAAATTAATTCTGTCTAATTAAAAACTTTTTTTCCTCACGAGCTTATAATATTTTCCTCATGAGCTTATGACATTTATAAACTAACCCGCTATGATTTAGATTAACCATAGAGAGCCTTAAATACACTAACCTCTATCCACCTTAGCTCCTTTAAGCTGATGTTAGAGAAAGAAAACAGAATAATAATAAAAGACCTTCTTCTTGGAAGATCTTTTGTGAACCTGAAGTCCATTTGTTACTATTAAAGATTCAAGTTTATTAATCTTGTCTACAAACTTTGGTTATGTAATTTTCTTCGAGCATTATTTTTTTTTTCTCACATTGGCTTGTTGATGCAATGTAACATATATAAGAGAGAAAAAACATAATTAGATAACAAAAAATGACAACGTTTCAAATAAATGAGCACGAATAGACGTTATTTTACAATCATGTATAACGATATATTGTATAAATGAAAATAAAAAACGATCAAGTTCATTACATATGTTGCGATGACAATAAACAAATGAAGTAATATATCATACAATAATGAATAAGTTAACTTTAGCCACCTCTATTTCTAGCTCTGAGAGGCTAGGCTTGAAATGCTCCCAACATTCAGCAGTCTCCTGGTCACATATTAAATGCTCTAAATTCACGAGTTTTGTGACTGACTCTGGAAATGTGTCTGATGAGAAACCAGTCATGTGCAGCTCTATTAGATTATGCAAGTTTCCAATTTCTTCGGGTAAAGTGTGAAGGCTTGCGCAACCTGATATATCAAGTAAATGTAGCTTACCAAGCCTTCCAATTGAAGTTGGTATCTCCTCCAACTCAGCACAGGAACTAAGTCTCAATACTCTCAGATTCTTGAGGTTTCCAATTTCTTGGGGCAGCATTCGAAAAGCAATGCACCTTGTGATACTGAGCTTCTTGAAGGAACTAATATCACAGATCCCAGAAGGAACTGTTACTAAATCTTTGCAATAATCAACGCATAATTCTTCTAGATTTGGGAGTACCTCCGAAATTGAAACTGTGTCACTTTGAAAAGCTTGTCTCGTTTCGCAAAAGTAAAGGGACAATTTTCGTAGACTAATCAATTTGCAAAGGGAAGGAACTGAAACCTGGTGCAATCTGATTTTTCTAAGGTTTCGTAGATAACCAAGAAACTCAAAATTGTCTAACTTAGCACAGTGGAAACCTTTATAATTGGTAATTATCAAAACCTTTAGTTTAGTCATTTTCTTTATGCACTCTGGTAAGGTGAACTTATCAGTATGGAGGTTCAAGATCAGCACCTCAACTTGTTCAACTTTTACAACATTGCTCCAATCTGGAGTCACCATTTTGTCTGCAAAATCAACATTTCATTTGGTGTCAAGAGTGAAAATAGTAGATATGTGTCTGTGTGTGCAAATGCAATTGTGTACACATTTTAGAGTAGAGAGGTTAACTGACCAGTTGAAATGGACAATGAGCGCGCAATCATATTTTGCTGGTTCTGTTGATTCCAACTATTATCATTCATGTCAAAAATCAACCTCTCCCTTTGTTCATATGGTTTCTCTCTGGCTTGAACAATAGCTATCTCCTTAAGAAGGTCATGTTGAGTAAGGAAATGATGGTTGTAGTAATTGTCAACATGACTTGTCATTTCCCTGGTTAATGAGAAAATGTTATAACTATATACAACCCTAAAATATTTTCTTTATATTAACGTTTTCTGTTTTTTGATTGACGTGATTATTATAAAAGCTATACAATCAACAATACTTAACTGTGATCCTCCATGATATAAAGAATCACAATGGCAATTTAAAAGTGTCACTATAATTAAAAGAATAAAAGTAAGTAGTGGACAAATGTACCTAGCAACTACAAGATTAACCAAATTCAGGTTGTCTAACTCATGAACAATGTTCATTGCATCTATGTCGTCATCGACAAGGTCGTTCAGCTCTATCCAAATGTCAATGAGGGCAGCCACAGGTATTTTTTTGTCTTGGAAAAATAATCCAAGGTCCATGAAGCACTTCTTGATGTTTGAATTACCTTTCAATGCATCTTCCAAAAATTTTTGCAGGCGTTTACGCAACTCATCATTAGAATCAACAATAGAACGACCTTCAGACAACAAGTTCACCATTCTTTTCCACACTGCAAAAGGTTGTCCACGAAGTGACCCCCCAATCAATTTAAGGACCAATGGAGAACCCCAACAACCTTTTGCTACCTGCAATTGATCATATTGACAATTTTAGTATACGTAAACCACCAAAACTTTTTGTCATTATATTATAAAACAAACCTATTGGTGACAAAATGAGACTAATGAGATGAATATAACAAACCTGTTTTACATATTTTTCAGCAGGAACATAACTTGTTGCATCATTTGGTAGTGCAAAGCGACAGAAAAGAGTAACTGCGTCATCATCTCTAAGTGGCTTTAAGAATAGTGAACTAAACCGTGGAAACTCAACTCTAGAAGTAATCAAAATTTTACAATCTGGAACTTGAACCTGAAAGTCGTCAATTAATGATTCTGAGCCTGGGCATACATTATCCAGAACTAACATTACTGGACCAGTTTCCCTAATTTTGTTCAGCAAGCTTCTAAAGTTTTTAACCACATCCATATCGTCTATGAGGCAAGGTTCATCATGTCCAAATAAACTTGGAGTTTTCGACATAGTGAAGAACAATATATTTCTTCCAAATTTACCTAATCCAAGCAAACAAACAAGATTCTTAAATATCAAGTTTCATGTCGTTTGCAAACAAAACCTTTTTATTATGAATGATCGAGTAAGGTTTTAAAAAAAGGTCAGTGACTCCAATTGGAGAAACAATGTCATGGTTATCAAAGTTGCCACGACAACAATCAAAGTTACATCAGCTGTACTTTATCACGATTCTCAATATTATAAACTATCTTGATGCAACCACAACAATTACTGCAACCTTTATTAAAACCTTAAGACGAGGTTAGATAGTTAGTTAGGTAAGATTTATTTATGAAACACTGAGTCATACACGACCATCAGACACAACAGTGACATGTAGACATAAGCAATAGAAGTGATTGAGTGTCAGTGTTGACATATATCGAAAACTGAACACGATGTAGACAGAGTTATGTTACCTCTAACTTTGTCATCCCGACAGAGCAACGTAGCCAAAGTGGTTTTCCCAGATCCAGCCAATCCAGTTAACAAAAATACAGACACACCACTACCGAGTAACCATTTCTTCAACTGATTCAAAGGAGAATCAAACCCAACAGTGAAATCAGGTTTTACAGGAGGATCATATAACCTCTTGAAATTGAATTGTTTCCCCATCAAATCTCTGACTATAGAAAGTATCTCTTTAACATCCCTTGCTGTGTTCATCGAGGTAACAAGGGTAATGGATCTAGCAATTTTCTCATCCATAGCATGAAGTTCTCCTTGGTAAAGAGGTAGAAGAAAACACTCCTGCCAGGGGACATTGGAGTATTTGTTAACCAACTCTTTCCCTTGATTCAGTTCATCTGTTAGAATATCTATCTCTACATTTGAATGATTCAATTCCTCGTTTAACAGTTTTGTTTCTTCAGCATGTATTATGCAACGATCCACTAGAGATTTGAGGTTTTCAAAAGTGGTTTCAAAATTCAAAGCTTTGGATATCTGGTTTGCTGCTTCTTGAAACACTGCTCCAAGAGCAGCCCCTCCAAACAACTCTCCGGCCATAACTGGATGAAGAAACTTTGCAATTCAATTATCTCTCTAGGTTTGGAAAGTGTTCTTTTGATTTCTCTGGGTTTTTTCTTCCTCTCAAGTCAAGCTCAATGAAACCAATATTAATTGTGAGAAAGGTAGCTTCCAGGAAATCATTGTCTATTTCTTCTAGAAAAAGAAAAATCAGCAACTTAAAGTCAACCTCTCCACCGAGCTCACATAAACCCGCCCTTTTCGTATCTCATTCCCATCTCTAAAATTATTTAAATAAATTGATTGGGTCGTGACGTTGCAAAATTTTGTACTTTCTCCTTCCCTAGTCATTCGCTTTCTTCACCTGTAGAAAACACACGCTGAAACTGTGACGGTTTCTGAGAATGGCGTCGCCACCATCATCTCCGTCTCCTCCTCCTTCTGAATTCTTTTTTCCTGACCCTAATGCCAAAAAAAATTCATGTTTGACCCCTATGAAAATTAATCACCAAAATGACCCACTTTCATTTTTTTGGGTTTTTTTTTGTCGTTTTCCTCATTCCCGCTGTTTCAAATGGCGGGGATAAGCCCCCTTCCTGACACTTGTCAGCTCGTGACATGCGAGACAGATGTGACCTTTTTTTAAAAAAATTTTTTTGTTTGTTACCGCCATTTCAAACGGTGGGACTGAATTTTTAATTTTTTTTTGTTTTTTTTTTGGCAACATATTAAAATACAATAATAATAAATAAAAATAAAAACTAATTAGTTTATTCATAAGAAATAAAAATAAAAAATACTTTCTACGCGGCTACCATTTACGCCAATGTAAACTATGACCTCCCGTAGCACATAATTTATCTTTTTTATTTCATACGGGTCGTTGGTCTTTTTTATCTTTTTGAAAAATTTAAGAAGGCACGTCACAAAAGGAATATCCGTCTGCATGGTCTCCGACATACATGAATCAATTAAAAGCGCATTCAATGACCCAAGGAATGGTTGGCAAGAAACTGGTTTAGCTCATGTGTACTACATTCGAAACATTAAGCAAAATTTTATGAGGACAATCAAGGATGGAGATCTTAAGGATGTTGTAAATAATATGAGTAAGCATATTATCTTACGTTTTTTTTATATTGTGTTATTATTAAATAGGTTCACTATCTTACCAGTTGTTTTTTCTTGACGTGCAGGACATGCCCTAAACGTACCGTTGTTTGATTACTATCGTGGTGTAATCCAGAAGGCAAATCAACGTGCATTAGATTGGGTGGACAATATTCCGAAAGAAAAATAGACTCAAGCATATGACGAGGGTCGACGATGGGGCCACATGACAAGCAACATCGTTGAGTCGTGGAACTTTGTGTTTAAGGGAACACGCAACCTACCTGTTACACCTATAGTTCAATCAACCTACTATAGGCTGGCATGTCTCTTTGCCAATAAGGCTCAGAAAGCGTTTGCAATGGTAGGTTCCGGAGATTTGTTCAGCGAATATTGCCAGAATGCGATTAAGGATGACATTGTTAAGTCCAACACCCATCATGTAGAACAGTTTGACCGAGAAAGGTATTCCTTCTCAGTCCGTGAGACCGTCAACTATAGGGAGGGAAGGCCAATGGGAACTTTCAAGGTGGACCTACAAGCGGGGTGGTGCGATTGTGGGAAATTTCAAGCTTTACATTTGCCTTGTTCCCATGTCATAGCTGTGTGTTCTTCATTTCATCCATGACTACACAACCCTTATTCCAGCTGTGTTCAAAAACGAGAGTGTTTACTCCATCTACAACACAGCATTCAAAGTAGTCCACGACAAGAGTTATTGGCTTCCATACGACGGTCCCGTGCTTTGCCATAATCCAAACATGCGAAGACTAAAGAAAGGTCGACCCAATAATACCCGCATAAGGACTGAAATGGACGAGGAGGTGGTAGAGAGGACTCCGACACCGAGACGGTGTGGGTTGTGTCGGCATACCGATCATATTAGGAGAAATTGTCCGAGTATAAATAACCGGTAGTTAATAACGTTATGTATTATTTGTTCTAATAAATTAATATTTATCATTATTTGTATTTTAATTATATATATGTTGTAAAAAAAACAAAAAAAAGAAAGAAAAAAAAAATTCAGTCCCACCAATTGAAATGGCGGTAAGAACAAAAAAAATTATAAAAAAAAAGGTCACATCTGTCTCGCCTGTCACGAGCTGACAAGTGTCAGGAAGGGGGCTCATTCCCGCCATTTGAAACGGCGGGAATAAGAAAAACGACAAAAAAAAACCCCAAAAAATAAAACTGGGTCATTTTGGTGATTAATTTTCATAGGGAGTCAAACATGAATTTTTTTTTGGCATTAGGGTCAGAAAAAAAAATTCCCTCCTTCTCCCACTCCTTCCATCACTCTGTCGTTGTTGCAGTCTACTTTCTCTCACCTTCCTGTCATGTCTATGAGGAAGAAGATCATCGATAAAATTCAACAAAATCGCTATGAAGCACTGATTGAGACACAAACATCAGACACTGAAAAAATATGAATTGATTGAACGTAGTCACGCATGTCGGAGTCGGTATATGACATGTGTCAGACACCATCAGACATGTCTTTCATCAGAAGTGTCAGCACTACAAAGGAGGAAGAGAGAAATCTCACACACTTATGAAATGGAAATTCAGTTTAAGTTGTCAAAGACTTATTACTTTTGCTAACAGTGTATATAATTTTCATGTTTGGATCTCCAACTATTTTCATGCTTGAATTCTTATGCTAAAATTTCAACTATAGCTATTTTTACCTCATCAAAATAAAGGTATAGTTTTTTTAGATATTGCTTTAAAAAATGCCATTCACTGGATTTTCATCCTGTACATTTTGACTTTATGTATATATATAGAAGTCCTTATGTTACATTTTAGTACTGTGGTCTCAACATACTTTAATTTAGTAGCTTTCAAATAACATATTATGGATAAAACCAAAATTAAGGTATAAATTCATGTAGACCCTTTGTGGGACTCTATAGTACCTCATAAATAAAAGTGAACAACAGTACATCTCGTGTATATGGTCCCACATTTCCTAGAGATATGACATGTCTAATGTTTATAAAGTTTAGACAACCCTCTTCTTATAAGTCAGTTTTACGAGGCGGAACTAAATTATGCTCAACCCAAGTTCTTAGACATAGGAACATGATTATTCTTGTATAAGAACAAATTAGCCCATATTTAGCATGCATTGAGAGAACCAAAGAGGAGTTGGGCTTGGGCTTACTCTTAGCATGTTTATGACGTTAATTGTAGACTTGTTTGATATTTGTCATGGACTCTTGCCTTTTGTTCTTCAAATTTGTCAAAATATTTTTTGGTTTCATCGAACTATTGGTCAAGTCATGTACAATCTTCTTGTCGCCCTCCATTAATCTTCCGGCAAGAAGGTACCTTGCTACATACGGCACCATCTCATGGTTGTGAACACCATTAAGAATAGCCAATCTCCAAGCATTGTCTTCCCTCATGGCATATCCACGCACCTTGAACAAACACCCACTTTTTCTTGATCATGTTGCTTCATGCTTCACTTTTCTCTTCGGTACTTTGTGCTCGCCACTTCGTTCACAAACCAATTCCAACATAGGATTTCTAAGTTCACAAGATCTTTCAATGATAACCATAAATCCATCCCTATTTGCTTGTCGACGAACCCAACCGAGCAATTTGTCTTTATCATTCCATGTATCTCGGGTCGAAAAGAAATGAGTTGTGTCCACTTTGTTGTCACGAAGTTTCCACACACCGGAATTGACATTTGAAGCCTCCACTTTAACGGAAGCTTCAACCTTCACGGAAGCTTCGACCTTAATGTGAGCTTCAACCTTAATGGAATCGACAACACTAGGTTTTCGATCACCCGGATCATCACCCGCATTCTCAACCATATCTAGAAATAAACAACATATAATTGCTAAAATAATTAATTAACATGTATCTGATATCATATAAGAACATAAACGAACAAAAAAAAAGATTTTTTTTTTTGAGGCAGTAGCACTGCCATTTGAAAACATTTCTAAGTATCCAGCGGCAGTTAACAGCCGCTGAGCTGAGCGGTAGTTAATTGCCGCTAACTTTCATGTCAGAGGGAAAAAAATCAGCAAAAAGCAATCAAATGTAAACGAGTTAAAACTTGCAATACCTGTTTTTTGATGTATATTGTGCGTAGAAACGTCCTATCAATCCATCAACAATGATTTAGAACAAAGATTTTGACACAAAAATTTTGAAATGGAGATTTTTTGAGGTTTTGTAATGGTGAGGTAAGGTGATGAGTGAATAAGAGGTAGGGGTTTTCTAGTTTTGGGGGGAAAACATTGAACCAGTTAACTACCGGTGGCCTCAGCGGCAGTTAACGGCTGCCGGTCACCTGAGCGGTAGTTAGCGGTAGTTAACTACCGCTGAGGGCTTTTAAGTAAATTTCATGTGTTATTAGGAAGGTTTGTATGTCAGAACAACAATTTTCACAAAGCTTTGTAGCCAAAGTGGTCTTCCCCAATCCTCATAAACTAGCATGAGGACGCATGATAGGCTTACTCTTAGCATGTTCATCCCAACAAAGCTTTGTAGTCAAAGTTGTCTTCCCCAATCCTCCTAAACTAGTGTGAGGATGCGGGATGGGGCCACCGACGATTTTTCCATAATAATAGGATTGCATTAAGGATCAACTTTAAGCCCATATTTTTTTATCTTAGTTTTAGATGTACTTAAACACATCCAAGAGTTATGTAGTCCTGCTTGAAGAAACGAGGAGGAATTGAATGGGAGGTTAGAGACTTGGAGATAAGCCTTAGAAGCGTATGACTTCCGCCTCAGTAGAAGTAAGCCAGAGTATATGAAATACATAGTTTTAAAACTCGGACCGGTCATCGACTCGGCAATACTATTGGGTCACTGAGTCATTGGTTGAACCGCATGACTGAACCATATTAAATCGGATAACTCGGTAGTATGACTCGGTCTCTATAAAAAAAAATTATACATGTATTAAAGTAGATTAAGCCGGATGGCTCGGTCCATAAAATTGTACGTGTATTAAAGGAAAAACAATATTTTTATAAAACACTATTATTAACATTTTTTCATATTCTATATTAAAAATAAATATAAGTGTATGAAATATTTTTCTCAAAAAAACAAGTGTATGAACTATTATTATTTATTACGGGAGGTGTATAAAATATTTTTAAATGCAAGGAAACAT
>Ga0315915_1008988_pt1 | contig 11514 bp, 5 predicted proteins | sample MpolbnodulesMG_FD_207738 | JGI IMG/M metagenome (GOLD analysis project Ga0315915, IMG submission 207738) | Medicago polymorpha root nodule microbial communities from Los Angeles, California, United States - branched nodules | ecosystem: Host-associated > Plants > Roots > Nodule | place: USA... | reverse complement strand
CCCCTGAGTCCAATAGTACTTTAAGGTGAGGTTTGTAAGCTCCCCCTGAGTTCTATCCATGTTAATTAAATTTACCATTTAAAACGTAATAACACTCAGAATACTCTCACATTAAAATAGACTAAGAGATGAGATGAAGGTCCTATTAACTTAACTTGATTCGAATTAAATTAATAGGGCTCAGAGCCTATAAATACTATACATCTTCTCCCCCTTTTGTCATCAACAAAAAGATAAAGACAAGAAAAGTGAGAAAATTAATTCAAAATAAGGTAAATAATATTAGTTCAGAGGCACAGAAAGTGAGTTCAGAGGCATAAACATAGTCAGAAGCAGAAAGTATTCAGAAGTACAAACAAAGAAAATCATCAAGCTAAATGGAGTGCAACTAAGGTTTGGCTTGTTTCTGGATCATATCCATCAGATCTCTGACTAAGTTGTTTGTAGTCTCTGATTGCTTCCTCATTTCTTCTCTAAACTCATTGTTGTTTCTGATAAGATGGGCTTCCATCAATCTTGCTTCTTCCAACTGAGCTTCTGTTTGCCTCTTGTATTCAACTAGTAGCAATCTTTGCTATAGGAGTTCTTTCTTCAGTCTCTTGTTTTCTTTCTCTAATTCAGAATCATTCTTCAGCTTTTCAAGAATAGGAGAATTTGTTTGAACTTTCAGCTTGGTCAACCACTTGAGATCCAGATTCTCAGAATGAACATTTAAAGAAATGATGCCTGAAGCATTCAAGAACATATGAGTGTCTGAAATGTAGAGCTTGCTCCTCTCTTGAGTCCTTTTTATTTCCACTTCCTGCATGCTCTTAACAACATCTTTGAACCAATCATTAAGAGTGTTCTGAGCATTGCTATGCGCTTTAAGAGATGACTTCTGAAGTTCACTCATAACAAAGTCTACTCTTTCTCTCAGTCTTCTCCATTCCTTGACATAGTCTTCTTCATGGACAAAGTTGTTCCTGGCCTTCACTAACTTGTTCAACTCCTTAAAAATACTCTCAGACACATCTGCTAAGATAATAGAATCTAGAAACAGGGTAGGCAGGGAAGAAATATTTGTGGAGCAGACTTTGATTATTATGCTTCTGATCACTCCTTTGTCGGATAAGCGAGTTTGGAAGCATGCAACAGATGGCATTCTCAATGCTAGGCTGGCGCATATGTTCTTGCGGCCTCCCCTTGTTAGACTTGATTGGTCGGATGTTATTTGGCGCACTTGCATCCCACTGTCGCACTCTTTTGTTTTCTGGCGCTTAATGTTATCCAAGCTACCCACGGATGATAACTTACGGAAGCGTGGTTGTACTATAGTCTCAGTTTGTGTTCTCTATTACAAACATGCTGAAACATCCTCTCATTTATTCCTTGATTGTCCATTTGCGGCTTCAGTTTGGAGATGGCTGGGTGTGAAATTTAATTGCTCTTTTTCGCTGCTATCCTACTCTTCTCTTCTTGAATGCATACCACATAGATGCAGCTCTCAAGTGGCAGATGTATTTGCGGCCGCTATAATCCACACGGTGCACACTATTTGGTTGGCTAGAAATACAATCTGGTTCAGCTCCTCAAAAATTAACTTGCATAACACTTTGGAGAAAATTTCCACTTTGGTGACTATGTCTGGTTTACATTCTACTGGTAATTGCATTGTCGACGATGTTACACTGCTGAATAGTCTACGGATTCCCCCATCCTACCGGTGTGTCAGAGATATTGTTCCAGTCATTTGGCAGCCCCCTTCCATCACTTGGGTAAAGGCGAACACTGATGGCTCTGTTATTGGTTCTAATTCTTCTTGTGGGAAGAATTTTTAGAGATCACACCGGTGCTTTTCTGGGCAGATTTTCTAGTAACATCGGTTTACGGACTATTTTTGAGGTGGAGCTCACAGGTCTTATGCTTGCTATAGAATATGCTGCTAGCCACAATTGGTCCAGGTTGTGGTTAGAAAGTGACTCATCCAGTGCGGTTCTTGCTTTCAAAAATCACGCGGCCATTCCAATTCGCTTCTGAAACCGTTGGCATAACTGCATGCAGCTTGGATTATCTATTATTTATACTCACATCTATAGGGAGGGAAATTGTTGAGTGAACGCTTTAGCAACTATGGAGCATGACATGCTCAACACTACTTGGTTCCACATTATGCCGTCTTCTCTTTCGGTTGATTTTACTAGAGATAGAAATGGGTTGCCCAACTTTAGATTTCTGTAACTATTTCTGTCTTTTTTTATACTTAGTTTTTCTGTTTGGTTTTGAGTGTATTGGCCTAGTCCCCCTCCTTTGTACACATTTTCTCCTTGTTATTAATATTATTATGTATTAGGGAGGCGGTAGAGGATGGGAGTTTTTGTTGGGTGCCAACCTAGTTGGGATGCTTGAACCTCTCCCTGATGCCTAACCTTTCTGTTTGCCTATCAAAAAAATCAAAAGATTAAGGTGGGGCAAAATTGTATTTTTGTTGGTCATTAACTTTCGTAGTTATTATAGAGAATACATTAATTTAAACTTTTTAGATAATTAGAAGTTGAATTATTGAAAAAATTGTTCTAATTGGGATTAAGATTAAGTTTGTTTATTCTTTTGAAAAAAAGATTAGGTTAGTGTGTTTTATCGAGCAAATTTGTTTTAATTTGTTTTTAAGAGAGAAAAAATAGGGAGAGGTTGAAGCAAATGACACAAAAGGATATAATTTTGATGACGTGTCAAAATACTAAGAAGGGGTAAGATTGTATTTTCGGTAGACATTAAGTTTCATAATTAATTAATAATAAAGAATAAATATATATGATAGAGAAAGAGACACAAAAGGATATAATTTTGATGATTTTTTTTTTTTAAGCAAAAAGAGGTGCAGATGGTGAACCAACTGCAACCCCCTAGAAATATATCTATGTTATATCTATACTATATATAAAGAAAACTATCCCTTTCAGCACTTTTGGGTTGGATTTTTTCTTCCAAAAATACCCTCAATTTTCAATATAAATAACACATGCAACAAATATATAAGAATACATTTAAATATTAAAACAAATGTAACAAACACGATATGAATATATATATATATATATATATATATATATATATATATATGTTTGGTTTTTTTTCCTTTATCACTTAAAAAGTGTAACAAACTAGATGAGTATGTTAATACTTACTTTTTCATTATTTCAATTATACTTTTAAACAAAATTTTCTATAATAAAGATTGTTGTTGTTGTCATTGAAATAGATAATTATGGTTAACATTTATATTTTTAGTTTTAATCAAAATCAAAATTTTATAAAAGAACATTGTTCATAATTTTTTAAATGTTAACGCAATAAAAAAAACGGAAAGACGAGCACGTGAGTGCTCGTCTTTTCGCTAGTAGATATAAAGAAACAGGAACAAAAGAAGATGAAGAAGGGGGACATAAACCAAAACCTTCTCATATAATTTAACAAAGCAAGAAAATTAAATAAAATAAAAAGCAACAAAACAACCAAAAGAGAGCGAGGAAAGAAGCGAAACCCACAGATAGAACTCAAATCAATTTGGTGGTTTGCCCCTAGAACGAGTGTTATGAACCTGAAAACATTTCTGCACAGTTTTTTCTTAGTCTTAGACACCTCAATAAAAGGCTCTTCTTCGGCAACAGAGCGGTTCTTCAAGTAGTTGATAGCTGCCTCTCTTTCTTCCTCATCAGTATAAACCCAAGCTCACTTGCACAAGCATCCTTGCTGTTGAAATATGGCTGTTAAATCTCCAAGCCATGAGCAATGTTAGGATTTAAAACCTCTTTAGAAACCATGACATTGGAAGAACAAACACCATACCAAGATGGGGGATCTTGATTGTAATCTAAGTCCGTCACAATGTCACTCTAAGGACCAACAATGCGCATATCAGGAAGTTTATTGCTCTATTGGTCTTCACCTTGTATTTCAGTGAACGGTTCAATTAGGTGTTGATTGAACCTGAATTGCCCCAACGGAAGTACTAGAATACAGTTCTTCCTCGTTATGTCAAGAATAATAGGATCTTCATCAACCACAGTGTTACTACAACCTTGCACATGTCTTTTAGGGACATTCTTAACAAGATTATCTTTAGTGATCACCTTTTCACGAGCAATTTTGTTGGCATGATCTTTTTTACAATGATCCGATGAATGACCAATAGAATTGCAAGTGAAACAAAAGTAAGGTGGATGTTCATACTCAATCTCAATGTCAAAAGCAAAATTATCTCTTTCAACACACAGAGTATCAAGAATAAATCCAGCAAAATTGATATCTACTAAAACACGAGCATAATGACCAAATGAATTGTTTCTAGTATTGTCATCAATTATTATAGGGGTACCAATTGCCCCAGCTATCTCAAAATGGATTCTATCTTGCCAATATTCTAATGGAAAATAATGAAAACGGACCCATACCTCACTATGGGTTTGAGTCTGATTAGAGAGATTAAAATCTAGAGACCAACGCGATAAGTGTAACAATCCAGGCTTCAAGTTCCAAACGTCATTCGACCAGACACTTCTAAGATCATCAGCAGTGGAGAAACGAAATTCAAAAAAAACCCTACCCAAAGGAATCATCTTCCATCGATCAAGAGGCTTCCACAATTGTAAGAGTTTAGTGTACAAGTCTTTAGACGATAAAGGATTATCCGTTTTAGACAACACTAATATACCATGGAGGTAATTGTTGCAATTAGCTAGACGAGATTGGTAAACATCCCCTAAAATTTTGATTGAAAGGGAATTACCTTTCAAACGAGGTTTCGGAATATCAGACAAAGGGACGTTCACTTTGTTGAGAAGAGCATGTGCAAAACTACGAGTTGAGACAGGCTTCGGTGTAGGATTCGACGTATGTGAGACCAAGCAAGGTCAAGGACATACGAATTGCGCTGTAAGAGCAGACATAGCCAGACCTTCGAAACCTACAAACCAGAAAACAACATTCTACAAATAGCAGAGAACATATTGCAGTCAAACACCCAAAATAGTTGCGCAAACAACAACAGATTGCAGTATCAGATCAAGCTCCAAATTAAACCCAAAACCAAGCCAACAAGACCAAATCGGAACAATCAATCACACCCCAAAGTCCACACAGCCAGAATCGACACTGGTACAGTCAGAATCTAGAAAACGAAGAGAATGCAGTATCAGATCAAGCTCCAAATTGAACCCAAAACCAAGACGAAGCAAAGAGATCGTGTCTTGAAGACCGACGAACGCAGAGAAACGGAGATGGGAGAGATCTGGAGAATAGGTGACTGGCAGGACCATTGTGTGAGGTGGCGATGTTCAAACCCTTGTCGGGTTACTGTTCATCGGAGTCTACCATGGGTTACACGACCTTTTCCAATCAAAAAAATAAATAAAATAAAGGGGTAAGATTGTATTTTTGGTAGACATTAAATTTCATAATTAGAGAATAGATTCTACGTCCATGCTAATTTTAATGAAGGGTTGATTTTGTCTTGAATCTGTTAAATATATTTTGAATATGTTAAATATATTGATTCCAAATCAAATTTTTAATTTACAACGATCGTCAATATATTAAATATTATTGACTCTAAATCAAATTTATAATTTACAAGAGTCTGAAATATATTTATTTATTAAATAAATTCCCACTCTCTATAAAATTTACAAGGATCTACAATATATTTATTTATTAAACAAATCTCTACTCTCATGTAACAAAAAAAATAAAATTCTACTCTCTATAAATACACATAAGCATGCTTGTTCGACAAATCACATTCACCATGAGTACAAGAGGTAGTGAAATCAAATGCATAGCCTGCACCATTACGTCAATTTCCTTGATTTCGTTGGTCATCTTTTTGATCGTTGCTCTCTCGCCACCCTTCAATGTCAAGTTCGACATAACAAATGTCTCCCTCATGCAATTCAACCTCACAAACAACAACATCCTATATTACAACTTTAAGGTTAACATTACATCAAGAAACTCCAACAGCCATGGAAAAATATATTATAGGAGGATCACTGCAGTTGCATGGTACAAAGATAATGATTTTGCATGGGTGAGGTTGACACCCTTTGACCAAAGAAAAAAGAATACTACTTTACTTGGGCCAATAGTGTTTGAAGGAAACTATATGATCAATCTCAAATCGAAACAACTTGATGAATATAAGGAGGAGAAACTTGTTGGAATTTACAATGATTTGGCTGTGGATTTGGAAATCAAAATTAAATCTAAATATGGAGGGATCAAGAGTAACCATTATCCACTAGTTCAATGTCGTCGCTTAAGTGTTCCTTTTATTTCTAATGGTGAATCATCACCTACTTTCAATGTTACTAGATGCAAGAATCGGTGGCAAAGGCAAACATTTTGGTTATGGTCGTGGAATTCAAGTTCAAGGTCAAGGTCTAAATCAAGAAGAAGACGGTGATTATTTACAGCGGGTCATATGCATGATAGTTAATAAACTATTATATTTATCTCACAAAATTTACTTATTATTTTTATCTTTGGTACTCGTACAATTTTTATGGTAGTCTTTCTATTGCATAACTTAATGTAATGGTTTTCTCGGTCTATTAATAAAAAAATTAGACCTATTAAAAGTGTGAAGTTTTTGTACCAAAAAAAAGTGTGAAGTTTTATTTAGTTTTCGATTTCTGAATCGTGAGTACATTTTTTTTTGACAAGTGAATCGTGAGTACATAGTAATTATAACTTACAATATAATATTGCATGTCATTTTTCATCCAAAGATATATTGCATGAGGCGAATACATAAAGTTCTAGACTTATATAAGGTTTGTGTATGGAGTATTTTTTGTTCAAGGAATTCTCGGTGAACCATAAAATTTCCTATTAATTTATAATTAACAAGTTATGCATTAACTTTTTTAATGGAAAAAAATTAATAATTATTTATTAGATTAATATTTACTCATTCGTCTGAATTTAGTTAAAGATATCTAACTCTTTACTTAAAGGTATAATTTTCGTCATGCTCTCTCTTAGAAGAAGAAGAAGGGACGTTACCTGCGCGGCTAGTCTATAAGTGGGAGTATAAGAAAGGCTCTTGTTTCTTGTTTGCAAGTAGCGGTGTGTGGCACATGGAAGAAGAGAGAGTATGTATAATTAATTTGATTGAAAGAATCAAATATTCATGTTAAACTTGCATTGCAAGATCGAATCAATAGGAAATATTGTTTCTAATTTTATTTTGTCAAAAGAAAAAAAGTTTCTAATTTAATTATAAAAAAAAAATCAAGTCTTATTCATATTCCCAATGCAAATTTGTGTGAGAGAGCAAAAGAGGAGGATCTTATAGAACATTCTAGGTGTGATCAATGACAAAAGGTGACGTGTAAATCTAAATTCACTAGCAATAAAGGAAGCCAAAACATTTTTTTTTCTTCAAATAGTTTAATGGTTATAACTCACACATTTTAATATGGAGAAGTGAAGTATTCGAGGTTCGAACCCTAACATCTACAGATAATATGCAATATCCTTACCAACTGAGTTAAGTTCACAGGATTGAAAGCCTAAACATTTACTAACCCAACTAATTAAGTTGTTATTTATACCCTTCACTAATAAAAATAAAATAAATAATACAATCTACTCACTTATATTTTAATAAAACACAATAACTCAATTTCACTTAGATCACACACAAATAATAATTAAATAAACTAAACACCTAGGTTACAATAATTTAGGTTAAATTACACCGGATCTTTTAAGTTATTTAATTGTTACAAATTGGTTCTTTAAGTTTTTTTTGTACCACTTAGGTCCTTTAAGTTAATTAATTGTAACAAGCTGGTCGTTTAAGTATTTTTCGTAACACTTAGGTCCTTTAAGTTATTTAATTGAAACTTTTATGCTCTGAATAACTTACATTTTTAAGATCTAAAATCCACCAAATTGTTACGATTAAATAAACTAAAAGAACCTAATTGGTACAAAAAAAAACTTAAAATCAACTTGTTACAATTAACTTAAAGGACCTAAGTGGTACGAAAAAAACTTAAGGCCCAATTTATTACAATTAAATAACTTAAAAGACTTATGGTGTAATTTAGCCAATAATTTATCACTCAAACTTCAAAAATAAAAAAATCTCACTTAAAAGGAGGGTGCTACAATATTTATTAATTATATCTATACTATATATAAAGAAAGTAGGGGTTTTGGGCCGACTTTTTATTATTTCAATTATACCCTTAAACAAAAAATTTCTATAATAATGCTATAGTGTTGGTGTTATTAAAAAGATAAGAATTTTTGTTATATTTGTTATGTCATTGTTGTCATTGAAAAAGGTAGATATGGTTTGTTGAGTTTGTTACATTTGAAAGTCATCAATATATATACTTATAATTTCAATCTATATCAAAAAATTTGTATAAAATATTATTTGTAATTTACACACAAAATTTCTATAAAATATCGTTGATAATCTACACGCACTAACGCAATAAAAAGAGCGGAAAGATGGAAACTTCTTTCCGCTAGTTACACATAAAATAAGTTGTTGCTTAAATAATAAATAAGAAAATCGCCGTTTAAAAAAATATAAATAAATCAAGAAAATCACTAAGAATGGCACATGTAATGTACATAACATATTAGGGGTGTTACATATATGACTTGTTAAAAGATACCTCAAGATCTTTTTCTAATATTGATTAATCACTCATAATCTCGACGACTCTTCATTAGATTAAATTCATGTGAGGAAATCACATATGATTTCTTTTTCTTCCATTTGAATAAATTCATATTGCATTTTATGAGTTGTAACGTCACTTTCTTCACCTTCGCTGCTCATGCATATGCTTTTTCCAAATTCTCCTATGCTTCTTTTGATGATTATGCTTCTTCAACCCTTTCAAATTGTTTGCATTGACACACTGATGAATAATGAATAAGACTTTGTAATCTCTCTTGTTTGACTCTTTGTGCACAACCTTTTGAGAATCGGTTGAAGTTTCAACGATGAGATTGGCACCATGCTTCACTAATTAAATCCTATACATCTTGATATTCGAACACAATCTTCATTTGGCTGCACCAATTATCATAATCCTTTTCATCCAAGATTGGAAGTTTCACACACACATTTTCACACCTTTGGTATGTAATTACTTTGAATGAGAGAAAAGAGAGAATGATTACGGAAGAGTGATTTCTCATGAAATTAAGAGAGTTAATCATTATTGAACGTCACTTATACACTTGCATGCACGAACTCAAATCACTTAAAACTTGAGCAATGATAGATTGACCACCTTATGCGGCATACACCCTTGTATCTTCACACACAAAAATGATACGTGACGACTTGGCCCCCACACTCACCAATTTTGTCTCACACTCGCTCTTCTCCTTAGTGCCAAAGGGGGGTGTACAAATATGGTAAAAAAAGGGTGTCAACTTATAATTAATCTAAAACTTTGAACAAAGGTTGAACACAATCATCACTAACTAACTTTTCTAACTGTCAACTTACTTACTCATACCTAACCGAGTTTTTAACAATCTATGATAGTTATTTGCATTTCATGTTATCTAACTAACATGAATTACTCTAATCTTAACATTTTTTAGTATTGCTCAAAAGAAACATCTTTGATGATATTTTATAAAAGAGTATAGTAATGAGCCAACAAAGGAAGTACATGATATGAGTAAAAAAAATTGTTAATAATCACATTTAAACCTATAATACTTGTTATTACCTTAATCATATCCTTGATTTCCTTTTAGAAAAAAAATCCTACAATTTGAAGATTAAGAGAAATACATGTCCTCACCACACGCTTTTGGGTAGATGGGTACAACTTTCCTCCATGATATCACTTTGATCCTCTAAGCCATCTATAAATAATCACCGCCTTCCATCAATATCTCTATTCTAGTCACTTATTCTTCTCAAATAATTCTTAGGGTGTATCAAGCAATACCTAGTATCTCTTTTCATCACATTTGCGTAAGTACCTGACCAAACACTTCTCCAATTCCATTTTTTTTTGGTCTATTTTCTGTAATACTAATCCTATAATAATTATGTTGAATCTAATGTAGAGACTTTTTTTTACTAATGTAGTGGACAATCAGATACTATTTCAAAATCTTGATACATTGATGGACTATTGTGACTACTCGTCACACATTGAAGGACGAAAATGACTATTTGCACTAATAAAAATATTATATTCCTTTTTTCTTCTTGGAAATATTTTGGGAAATTTATAAATATTTGGTGTAAATTAAATCTAATAATCATATATTATTTTAAATAATATATTCTAAATATTTGTCCTAATTTTTTCTCTTCGTGAAATACTCTTTAATAAGATTTTTTTTTCTTCTTAAGTTGGATTATTTTGTGAATATTGTGCCTAAAATCTTTAGAAGATAATAACTTAATTTATATTTTAAATACATTTAAACTAATATATAGGACATAATTTATATTAAAAATTTGCTTTGAATATTTATAGGATCTGTTCCTTATTTTTGTTCAAAAAAAAAAAAGATCTGTTCCTTATTTAAATATATGATATAGAAATATGTTTTGTACTATAAAGGATCATTAACAAGGCATTGGCAGGAATGGTTTATAAAAGTTTCCTTCATGCTAACTATTATAACACCCTATTAATAATAAATTTCGTAGGTGACACCTAGAAAATCCTTCGTAACTTGTTTGCAACCCTAGCCGTCGTTTTCTCCTATTATCTTGTTTCTATTGTCAAACACTTTCACGGTATGGTTGCAATAAATACAGGAATAAAATTATCAAATCGTTTCAGTTGCTTGGCTACTTTATCTTCTGTTCCAACATTGGAAGAGGAAAGCGAGAGCACAACAAGACCATATTGGCTTGATCTTTCGAGAGATTTGACAGTAAACATCTTCAAGAGGCTTGATATATTGACAATTTTGATGGATGTATGCGTTGTGTGCACTCAATGGTCGAAGATTTGCAAGGATCCTCTCATTTGGCGTGCTATTCATGTGCCCTAATACAGTAACGTTAATCGTGAGGATATGGAGAAGATTTGTTGCAACGTTGTTAAACTAAGTTGCGGTCATCCTGAAGAAATTATTATTGACGGGTGTTATGGCACCGATGATCTCCTCAAATGCATGGCAAATTCTATGGTACACCCAATATATTTGAGTGTACCGGTACACTCACTATTTAAATTAACAGTTAAATGAGTTGTTTTTTGAAGAAAAATATTATTTTTTATCATTTATAATTATAATAACTAAATCTTATTCATCAAAAGTGTCAACGAAATAAAATTAATTTTTTTTTGAATTTTTATCACTCATAATTGAGAATATTGATTATTTTTTACTAGAAAATTACTATGATTCTTATAAACAATGAAATGATGTTTTTTCTTATGAAATGATGTTCTATAAAATATAAATATTGACAAATAGCTATTTATTACATAAAAAATGATCATTATTTATAAAATT
>Ga0315915_1008986_pt1 | contig 11517 bp, 6 predicted proteins | sample MpolbnodulesMG_FD_207738 | JGI IMG/M metagenome (GOLD analysis project Ga0315915, IMG submission 207738) | Medicago polymorpha root nodule microbial communities from Los Angeles, California, United States - branched nodules | ecosystem: Host-associated > Plants > Roots > Nodule | place: USA... | reverse complement strand
ATTTGAATATTGTTTTGCAAATTACTTAAATAAAAAAAAATCGTTGTGCACAATTATTTTAATGTAGAAAATATAACAACATACTATACCTTAAAAAAATCGTTGTGCACAATTATTTTAATGATTTTTTTTATTATTTTTATTTAAGTAATGTGCAAAACAATATTCAAATGCTTAATTTTTACACTGATTTAAATGCTATTCTTATTAACATATATATGCATAAGTATAATACTGCAATTGTTTGAAACGTACCAAAATAATGATTGAAACATTCAAAATCAATAAATATTAATAATGACAATTTATGGTTTCTGTCAAAAAAAAAAAAAAACAGGTTTGAAGTGCAGCCGGTTCCATAATTCGGCAGTTAACTGCCGAGAGACATTTGAGTAATTTACATGTGTTTTTCAGCCCTAAGCAAATGTGTATACAACAATTTTCAAGATATATACAAATAACTGTGGTTAAGACATGATTGAATATATAACTTTACCTGGATTATCAGCCCTGAATCTGATAGCAGTCCAACCTCCAGCTGGAACACCTACTGTATTCCTCTCTACAGGATCAACAAGATTAAACTTTTTTACATCCTTTTTAGAATCAAAGTTGCCTTGTCCCCTACCAACTACAAAGAAATTGAATCCATGAAGATGAATAGGATGATTCTCAGGTGTTAACATTCCAGTATCTTGCAAAACCAATTGAACTGTTGAATTATAAGCAAGTCTATAAAGCCTTGTCCCTTTTGTAGTTGCAAGATTTGTAACTTGTGACCCTGTAAAGTTATAAACAACAGGAGGATTTCCAGGAAAATCATCAGTGAAAACTCCTTTAATCTTGAAGAAATGTGCTTGAAGAAGCGCGATTTTCGGCATCACAAATGTAACATTGTTGATATCAGCTACGACGCGACTATTGTTCACACAAGTAGCACAAGGATTGACACCAAGAGAAACAGTGAAAAGTAGGTTATGATCAATCTTTAAAGGAACTTTAGCAGGGAATTTCTTGGAGTTTAAGCTTCTTAGAGAATCTGTGAAAGTGTTAGCAACTGAAGTAGCATTTGTTGGAGGCAAAGAAGTTAAGGTTGTGAGTGAGGAACCAAGTGTGCCTGAATAATGTAAAGTGGCAGTGGCAGTTTTGTTGTCAACAACAATAGGTGCATCCATGAAAGGAGAAGCTGCAACTAAGAAATTTCCAATTTTATGTTTGGCTGTTACAAGCACATTTGTGGTTTGGCCAGGTGCTATAACAATTGTGTCAGTTTTGAATGGTTTTACGTAGGTTGCATCAACCTCAACAACAGTTAGTTGATGGTTAGCAATTTTAAAGAAGAGCTCTTCATTGAGTGCAGCATTGATGATTCTTAGTAAGTATGTGTTTTTAGGTTGTACTTCCAATGAGAATCCTCCTGCATGCACACAAAAAGTTGAAAAGTACTAGTTAGTCTATGATGGGAGAAATTAACATGGTCCGGAAAATCCCGCGTACTCAAAGAGTGATAACATATATACTTACATATTATCTACCAACGAGATTCTTTCATCAATAATAGAATTAAAACTTAGGTCCTTGTGGGATAATTCTTACCGACTAGTCCAATCTTCGTTGGTAAAATAATTTGAGAGAAACAAATATTTTAACTTAGATATAAAATGAGATTAAAAGAGTAATATTCAAGTTTTAGGTCACATTGGTTTGGTCAAATTGCACAACATCTAGAGCTTGGTACTTGAAATTCACCTTGTGAAGCACAGCCTTGGACAGGCCCTGGATGGCCATTGATTGTGTGAGCATCAGAGGTATTTGGAGCCAATCCAGATTTCAAAGCTTCATTTATTATAGCCTCAGTATCTGATTTCCACCATTCACCTAAACAAAAACAAAATAATGTGTAAATTCTAAAATATACTTTATATTCTATTAGACTAATCAGAGTTCAAAGATTTTTTTTATTATATTATTTCTTGATCAAAGATAAAAGTAATATAACACTGACCTAATACAATAACTTGTTCCATATGTGGTTTGGGAAAAGGGTAAGGAACTCCAAGCTTAGGTAAAATGACTATGGCACCATGGACAGTGGCCCTAAGCCAAAGGACATGAGCATGCCACCAAAGTGTGCCTCTTTGGCCTGTAAGAGTAAAATTGTACAAATAGGTCTGGCCCGGTTGAATCGGGCATTGGGTTATGTATGCTGGCCCATCGGCCCAACCCGTTCGTAGTTGTTTGACCCCATGCCTGTTAAATTTCAATTCACTTTATTAACTTTTACAAAAAGAAATATAGTAAAAAAGTGTTTGAAAAATTTGTGATAGAATGATGAGAAACTCTATCTTACTCACCAGTGTATGCTAACATTGTATTTGACATGGTTGACAACCTTTATTAGAACATTGTCATCTTCTCTGGCATAGATTGTAGGACCAGGAAACTTTCCATTTACTGTTACAATTGGTTTGGTTGAACACAATCTTGTGGCATTTTTCATCACAACCTGTACATAACATTCAGTCAATTAATGTCACATTCTTGAAAACCAAGGATATCTATGGAACTATAATATACACCAAATATAAGTGTCTTGCCTTGCTCATCAATTCTAAACAAAGTAAATTAAATATAAATAAATAAATTCTACTCATAAGTTTCAAATGCATGTTTCACTTCATCTATTATCATGCAATGTTATAAGTTTAGTAAATTTCATATGCTTTTGCATGATTGACATGATAAAAAATGCAAATAAGTAATGCACCTACATTGAACTTGTAGTGTCGAACCATAGCATCCACAGACAATGGAAGCAAACATGCAGCCAGCAATAGTATAATTCGAAATCCCGCCGCCGCCATGACAACCCTTATTTTCAGTTCTACACCTCTCTACCCAACAAAGAAATGCTGCTATAGAGCTTCTTCTTTGTTAGCTACTTACTCTCTTGAATATGCAATGCAAGATTGAGCAGAAAAAACAGCCTTATAAAGAGGAACTATTCTGCTGTAATGTCCCTTTTAGGATTTGGTTGTATAGCAATATAGGAATACTTAATACGTATATGAAGTGCAAATAACTCAATTAATTAAAGACACATAACATAAAACATGTGTCAAGGATGTTGTGTTTTTTTTCCCTTGTATATTACATAAAGTAGTTATATATACATCTATCAACAAAGACACATTTTGAAGCTAAGCTAGTTAAGTTTATGAGGTGATGTTTTTTTAAGTGGCCAGATTAGATGCTAGGTTTGGTCCACCCATATTGGGTAAACTACTATGTTACTCAACTACCACGTACCAATTCGTGACATGGACATACATAAAATGGTGGCATATGTTATTCGACAAAGATATATTTACATTAATTTGAGTGGAACTTATTCAAATATCATAAAGTAATGTTTCAAGTTATAATCTTATCAATAAAAAAATGTGATTGAGATGTAAGACTTGACTAAATGGAAAAATCAAATTTTTCTATAGCGATTAGTTATTGATGAAACCTATGGAATATTTCACAATTTGGTAAAAAAAATATAAATAATGAACAACAATGCATGAGGTAACTTTTAGTTTGTTATTGAAAATTCTGATTATTTGTCCCTTTTAAAATATTAATACAATATTTATTATTCTTTTCCACTAACATACTCCTAATTTTTGCATTCCAATCATCTAATTACCTATAAAAATGTTTTAGTAAATGAAACATATTTTACCATTAAAATTAACACTACTAATTATTTTTTGAATAATCATGTAAAACTCAAAAGAGTCGTCTAATTTAAGACAAATGAAATATAAGTTAATTGGTACCCTCTTATATGTTTTTTTTGTGATTAACCCAACAACAAAAAGTCCTATATACGTAGGTGTGTTAGGGGTGGATGGGATTTCCACCAATTATTAACCATTTTGATAATAATCTCTAGCTTAGAAAGACTGTTCTACAATCGGAAACAATAACACATAGCTAAGAAATACCCTCTTTTATACTATGGTATTTATGGACCACGCATTTTGAGTCAAATTCACATATTCTTTATAAAATATAAAAAATAAAAACTCAAATTTGAAGGTTATGCATACCAATATTAGAGATGTTTACGGTGCCGTTTAGTTTGGTTTTGAGGTTAAAACTAATCTAAATTGCAAGATAAAAAAACATGTGATTTGGTTTGGTTCAATTAACTTTTAAAATGAAAACCAAACCAAACCAAACCAATGCAGTTTTGGTTGGTTCGATTGTTGCGGTTTTTTACCAGACAATACAATTTATTTTTCCAACAATAAAATCAAGTTAAAAGGTTAAAAACAACTTATTTCCAACAATTTTTCAAATTTGTCCCAACATTTCAATTTCATTTTCGTCCAACAATGTTTCCATTAACATAGACCAAATTAAAAACATAGAACAAAAAGCAACCCTCTTCAGTAAGAAATGTGATAGGTCTGTAAGTGCACGATTCTATCGAGTAGTAAAAAGTGTCGATCCTACATAAAGTTTAAGTGATTACCAATCTAATTTTTAGTTTTGATTAGTTGAAAGAGAATAATTTTATAAAGAGGAATATTTAATTGATTAAAATTCATGAACTATAGTGACTCAGGATTGAGGTTTTAATCATGAATAATGATGATATCAATTGTGGATCCGCCACAAGAATAAAGCGTTCTCAATAAAGATTTAGACTTGATTCATCCAAAAATCCAGAGAATAAAACTAACTCCTCTTTACGTAAAATAATGAATTATTTTAAAACAAATTTCTTGGCACTACCAAGTAGGAGCCCTATCATCTGCTACATTATATGAATCCTATTTTTTCCATGTGAATTATCAATCAAATTTGATTGATACCAAGTCCATCCATTAGTATAAACTATTAAGAAGCAAAATACACCAAGAGATATTAAGTATCAATTTTTTAGATCAACAACATGCAGACACTCCCTTTATTAATCTAAACTCTACTAAGTACCAATCGAAGATGAAAAAAAGAAGGAAAAAAGGGTGGTTTTGCCCGTTTCTTCCACGCGTGCTGCGACTCTTTGGTTTCTGTAATTTTGAGCAATTGAAAACCTAAAGTGATTGGTGTAAATTACTGAGTTAATTGATAATAAACCAACAAAAACTGTGGCAATGTAGGCTGAAATGTTATACTTAGTTTAGGTGTAATAATCTAAGCCTTATTTATTAACACATTCCCTAATGCTAAACATCAAATAAAAACAATACATACCACTATTTTGGGCGGGAAAATAGTTACATCAGACTGAGCTACTTTTACACACTTAAAGAAGATAAAAGTACAAAGATATCTACAGAGTCCAGGAGCTGAAAATATTGTAATCAGTATCAGAAAAAATGAATTGATATCTTGTGAAGTATGACATGCTCTGCTGCCCTCATCCTATACTAACAGGTGCTTTTTTTTTTTTTTTAAACAACTTGCAGCGTAAGACCGAACATCATTTGATTCAACATCAATGACATGACCAAATCTAAAAAATCGTTGATGCTACATGCTTCCATTTCGAGTCCTGAACATTGTAAAAATTCTGAGTTCAGTGTATTTTCCTTGAACATGTCTGAGTTTTGCTATAAAAAATCCATGATTAAAGTGATGAAAGCAATGATGATCCCTTACAACGATTTCAAGATCAAATGCTTTGGAGATTATATCACTACAGTACATATGCGCAAATTCTTGATTATTCTGATTGGAGCTGGTGGTGGGGGAATGGTGATTAGTCCAAATGCAGCAACAGGCTTCTCACCATGGCTTAAAAGGGCAGTTTCATTCTCTTCTTCATCTATGTCTAGTGAAATCTCACTTGTGATTGGTGCATAGCCCTCAATCTTAAATTTTGCTGCCACTACATCTAACTTATGCTTTTATCTGAGGGTGCGTCTTATCTCCGGATAATAATTCATGAAATTATTCCATTTTTTCAATCATGCTACAGCCAGTCATCTTCACAACTCCATGTTGTGCCATAATTCCCCTAATTTCAAGAACATTGCTCTAATTTCCTTTTGAAGGATATCTATTTGACAATAACACATGGAAACCATCGTGGTCAGGCTGAAGTTGGATGAGTTTCCTTCCCAACCTTTCTCGCATTTTTTTTGTTGTTAAGGACTATGGTGCTTTTCGCATGCCCCTAGCAGAGCACCCCAAGTAGCCACATCAGGTGCCATTGGCATGTTCTCAATCAGTTCCTCTGCTCCTTTAAGCAAACCTGCACATCCTAAAAGATCAATTGTGCATCCAAAATGCTTAACATTTGGTTCTATCTTGTGTCATTGAACTAAAGTAGTGGTACCCCTCATCAACTAGGCCCATATGTCGACATGCCCCAAGAACTTCTATATATGTTATCTCATTAGGGAAGTATCTTAATTTTTTTCATATCTGCAAACATGTTAAGTGATTTTTCTACCATACAGTTCATATATATATCAAAGGATTCCAGGTAGAAATTCCCTTTTCCTCCATGGCATAGAAAACATCTAATGCATTTTCCACACGTCCACGTTTCATATATATATATATAGTCTCATCCGGTCAAATTCCGAGAATCTGCATTTCCTGAAACAAAGCAACAGCCTCTGAGAAACATCAATGTTGAGCATAACACAAACTCCAAGATACAACATCCTTCTCAACCATAGAATCAAACAATTTCTTAGCATCCTGGACTAAACCACACATCAAGTACCCAAAAATCATTGAGTTCCAACTTTCAAGAAATCAGATCCAACAGGGCACTACCATTGAAAAGTTTATGAGCATCCAATATCTCCCCGCAGCTTATGTACAAATGTATGAGTATCAATGCATTCTGAAGGCTAACATAATCTTGAATTCCAACTGTCTGTCAAATCATGCACCGACCTCCCCATCATGGCAATCAAGAGGCTTGTGCAAGCAGAGATAACACTAACCACGGCCATTTCATCCACCATAACATAATCCCATTAGCATTCATATTCGCAAAAAAAAAAAAATAAATAAATAAATAAAAGCCTCCTCACACATCCCATTCTGTTTATAACAAGAAACCCTATAGTTTCCTTCAATCCGATCAAAAAGCCTTCGCACCTTCACAACACAACCCTTTCTTCCAAGTAGCACAACAATCATGGAATTAGAAGTAATGGTTTTCCTCTCTGGCATCCATTCATACACACATTCTTCGTCCTCAATATCTCCCAAATCAACATAACCAGACAAAAGGGTATTCCAGGAAACCGAGTCTAAAACAAGACTTCCCTCAAACACCTCACTTGCAGTCATCATGTTTCCACAAACAGCATACAAGTTAATCAGCGTGTTCTAAACATAAACATCAGAATCAAAACAAAACAAAACTTGACAAAAATGAATGTTAATAATACCAAATTTCAGCTCGATTATAAAACAAAGAATGTTAATGTTAATAATACACAATTACAAACTATAAAGCACTAACATGGACACTATACACAACACTCACACTCGGCACTAATAATAATTTGAAAAAATAAATTAATTGAATATGTCATTGTATCGTGCCTGAAACCAACACCGGCTAGTACTACAAAGATTGCAAAACAAATAAAAATATGCAAAGTATACGAGAATAGAAAATACAATGAAAGATAGTTCTACCATCTCTTAAGTTGTTAGTTAGTTCCCCTTTCCCCCCTCACTCATTTTTCCACTGAATGCTTATTTTAGTTTTTAGACACCATTTTACACTTTGATTAACTATTTCCTCAAAATTTTAACAATATTTAATCCATAAAACACAAAGACCAGAGGAATAAAATGATTGCTATTAGAGTAATAACAATAATTTGGAATAATTTGAAACTGAAGACTAAAGAAGAGCCAATGCTGAAAATCATAAGATCATCTCCAATGGAAGAGTCTTAACCATTTAAGACACAATACCTATGAGGTACCTCCGTTGGAGAGAATTCACTATTTTAATATTAAAAAAATGAAATATAATAATATAAAATTATTGATAGTTGATTAGTAGATCCCATTTAAGAAATTTTTGTGCGATTCTGTGGAATCCATTTAAGAACCCAAAAATGGGTGTCTCCGTGGATGTTGTAATTAGATTAACGATAAATTTCACAATCACAATATACCCATATTTAATTCACTGTAATTTGCTGTCAATACTTAATATCTGGACTGTTATAGACTTGTGGATACAACAGAAATTCATTTTACCAAATGATGAGTACATCATACATGGTTAGAAATATCCTGGGATAAACAAAATTAAACTATTAGCATTATTTATTGTTATAGCTCCAAATATAGTTAACACCAAATCAATTAACTCACTGGTTTTAAAATTTAAATAAATAATGTCAATGTGTTTTCTGTGAGATCTGCAGACACCTTTCTACGAGATATACAACTCACAACCAAGAAGATAAGTAAACCAGAATCATAAATCATAAATAACCAGAAAAACTGAAAAAAGTAATTCATTTCATTAGATTTCAACATATGTAAAACTGACTATGCTTCAATCTAATTGTCACATATTACCCTAAACATCATCGAAGCTTTCTAAGGTGCAATTGCATATTCAAATTACTAAGTCCAAAGCAAAAGAAAATAAATAATAAACTAAAGAGTATTTCTTCTTCTTTAACCTCCGAAACCATAGAGGGTTCTTCCTTGTCTCTTCAAAGCATAGACAACATCCATGGCTGTCACAGTCTTTCGCCTAGCGTGCTCAGTGTAAGTAACAGCATCACGGATGACATTTTCCAAGAAGATCTTCAAGACACCTCTGGTTTCTTCATAGATCAATCCACTGATTCTCTTAACACCACCTCTTCTCGCCAATCGACGAATGGCAGGCTTGGTGATACCCTGGATGTTATCACGAAGAACTTTCCTATGCCTCTTTGCACCTCCCTTTCCAAGTCCCTTACCACCCTTTCCACGACCTGACATTTTCAAGAGAAAATTTGAGAAAACGAAATTAGAAATTTGGGGAAATTAGAGAAATTAGGGTTTGAATTTGAATTTGAATTTGAATTTGAATGTGATTGAGAAAGATGAAAGGGGATCTGAGTATTTATATATGGTAATTGGTAGCGAGACTCAATTTTGTGTTTTCTTCTGCGTCGTTAGATTTTAAGTTATCGACGGTCTATATTAGCGATCCGGGTGTAGCTACGCAAAAGGATATTGAACGTCGATAAGTATATTTGAACGGTTCGATTTCATTTTGATGCGTCAGTGCGGATCAGCTCTTCCTACCTTTGTACTAGTTTTTGCGTTTTTGATGGAGGGTGTATATTTTATTCGTATCCCTCCTTTTTTTTGTTGCATTATGTGTGTGTATGTATGTATGCCTCTCCTTTCACGCAAAATAAGATAATATCATATATCTATATATTTTTATTTTTATTTTATAAAAATGAATAATATTCATTCATTCAAATTAATCATCAATACAATACGAATTCAAAGTCATTAAAAATAAATAATATTCATTCATTCAAATTGATATATTACACCAACATTTTACAATACATTCTCTCTATTTTTGGGGCAGTGGCACATGTCATGGGGTGCATGAGGTAGTAGCTGAAGTGAGAAATTTGTAATTTTTCATCATTTTTTTTAGCGTTCTTTCGTTTTGAAATGTCTTGGAACTTGGATGAATTGTCCCCAACTTGTATTGTCTTCAAAAATCTTATAAGAACCATTGATCTTTATTCTTTATATCCCCTGATCCTTCATTTTTTTTTGAAAGAATATCCCTTGATCCCTTGATCCTTCATGTGGTGTCTTGCTTTGCCTAATTACATGATTTACCAAGGAAAAGACTAAAAACACCTATAGAATTGCGTGATTTAGGATAAAAGAGAATCATAACGACTTGAATGAAAACAATACAAAATATTCCTCAAACCATAAACAAATCTTCTAAATGCAAAGGGAATAATTAAAAACATTTCTTAAAATATCATACGAGACTCCGTCATCATGTGCTAGGCAAAAAAAAATATTCCAAGCAAACTATTGAGGTTTAGTGAGCTTTCAGGATGAGATGTCATTTCCCTTTATTTTAAGAAAGCTAAGATTCAATTGGAGAGTTACAATATTCGCCTTGCAAAATTCACTTACTTGAATCCTATAAATAGAGGTCTTGTTTTTTCTTTTAAAAAGGATCACCACATCAAATTCCACACCATAGACACTAGATTCTGTTGCATAAAAAATAACTCAAAAAACATACAAAGAGATAGAGCGACCTACATGAGAAGGATCCAACAAAGGAGAACGGGGAACCTGCGTTGATGTCTAATCTCTTTTCTTCTCGTTTCTTATTATAAGGTTATTACAGTTGATCCTTTCTATTTGTTGGGAGTAGGTGTAGTTATTATGAATCTCTTGTAGATACTTAATCTTCATGGTTATATATAAATTCTATTTTCATATTATATCGATGTTTCTATTCTCGTTTTCAATGCTTTTTTTTTACTTGCAATCCAAAAATGAATTTTTGACGTAGTAAGTGCTAGACATATAATTTCTCTGTAAGGGACATGAGTAGAAGTATTTGTGGATGCTAGTTGAGAGACATCAGGCTAGCTTTACAATTACATACACTACTTGAGTTTATGTCATTGAATCAATTGTCTATTTTACTTAGCCATCAGAAGTTAATTGATACAATGGATCCCACATCGTTTTCCAGACATGGAGATGATGTCAAGGGACAAGAGAAGATATAATTAAAGTAGGAAGAGTATATAATCAATTAAGGAATTAGTCAATGAATCTTAATCCCGTCAATATAATCTCTGTTTTCTTGTTTCGCCACTTACACCGGAAAGACCAAAAATACATTTCAAACACTTCGTTATTTTTTAATTGTTGAACGACTTTGGTATCGCACGATTCCATCTGGATACGATACGTTGAATACTTATTTTTTATGCCTTTATAAAAGCAACACATTAACTACAAATATCAAGCCCTCCTTCCTTGATACGAGTACAAATAGTGTGCCAAGCTGCCATGATTAATCTGTGCTAATTAATGAAATTAAACAAGATATATTTTCTAATCCACTTTTAATTATTGTTTAACAAAGGAATATGTTAAGAATAAATAAGAAAACTATAAATCATTATGCCATGGATAACATTCTTAACCAGTTGAAGTCTCCCAACAATAGAAATAAGAGAGGCTTTCCAAGCTTCTAGAGGCTTTCCAAGCGTCTAGTTTAGATTTAATTCTGTCTGCAATATGAGATAAATATAATTTATTTGTTTTTCCTTTAAAAATAAGAATGTCTAGATAAATAAAAAGAATAATGTCAAAGGAAAAACCCAAAAGATTTGTAATCATATCTTTATATTATTAGTAATATTACCCACAAAAATGGTAGATTTAACATTATTGATGATCTTTCCACAAAATCACCATAAATAGAAAACTGAAAATCCAAATTTTCCCCACACCTGCATT
>Ga0315915_1008985_pt1 | contig 11517 bp, 5 predicted proteins | sample MpolbnodulesMG_FD_207738 | JGI IMG/M metagenome (GOLD analysis project Ga0315915, IMG submission 207738) | Medicago polymorpha root nodule microbial communities from Los Angeles, California, United States - branched nodules | ecosystem: Host-associated > Plants > Roots > Nodule | place: USA... | reverse complement strand
GGTTTTGAGGCTAAAAATCATCCGAACCGCAAGATAAATAAGAAATCCAACAATTGTCATCCTCCCATAGGTTGATAAGTCTTTACATAGGGAGGATCCTCAAAGTATAGACATACATAAGCAATTTTGTGTTTGTAGACTAAGCGGCAAACACTGAAACTCACATCCTGAGTTTAAATCCGAATAAAAGTGTATAACCTAACAATATCAGTATTTGCCAATTGAACATACATAAGCACGTCAATAATAAATAAATACAAATTTGGTATCAATTAAATGGCTGATCCCTTAAGGCTAAAGCCATTAGTTTCCAAAAATTGCAAATGACACTAATTTGTTATCCTCATGTACAACCATGAAACAATGTAAATAATAATTATTTTCCTTTACATATTACAAAACCAGCTAGTCACCATGGCAAACTAGAATCAAAGATCTACATCAGTTCCTAAGGCCATGATAGAATAATCAATAATCCAAAACCAGTGCATAAGCTCAAACCATTGATACACTAGTTCCTTTTACCTATCCTTTTTTCATTTTTGCAAATATTTATACATCAAAAGTGCAAATATTCCTTCAAACAAAATAGACAAACTAGAAAAGTAAGATCAAAGATGAATTAGAAACTCCGGAATAGTGTGATATTGGTTATGATGTGGCTCCTCAATCCCATGCAGCACCAAAACAATTGACTTCCACACAAAAATTGCCAACCTCTCTACACTTGTCAACTTTGAGTAGGCAATCTTGATGGAGTCAAAAATTTCCTAGCTTGAATTGGTAATACATAAACTAATCAACTTTCATATTTGGTATTATAAATTTCAAATCACAAATAGGAATGAAATATGTTAAATTTAAGCACCAAAACTTTATGAGAAAGAAAAGTATGGTATAAGATAGGAAAATGCATAGTGGATGTTTATGAATTACAAAAGAGCATTATAAAAAGAAGCTCTAATTATGTAGGGCCTGTTTCAACTGGCTTATTAGAGCCTACCCACTATCATAAGCACTTGGAGACAATTTGGAAAATCTTATAAATCCAACTTGTGATATGTTTGTAAGTTGTTTTTAGGTTATTTCATAAGTTGTGCATGATAGTTTTTGAAAAAAGGCTTATAGCTTATGTGAAAATAGTTTGACTTTACCTTTTTTTTTATAGAAATAGCTTATACATAAGCACTTATATGACAAGAACTTATGCTATAAGTGTTTAATTAAATTGTTCATCCAAACAGGGCCTTAGAGTGACAGCAATTTCACAAAACTGTTATTGTTAGGTCATCATATCATTCAGCTAACAGAAACACCTGTTTTTGTAATCATTATTGTAAATCACTCTTCTATGAATCTTAGTAAAATGGAAATGAAGTGAAAACAAAGTGGCATTTTTTTAAAAAAATTAAAAATGAAAACCAAAAAAGGCTTTACAAACCAAACAGGCCATTAGCACATTTCATGACATTTTTACTTTGCATTATTTCAGTCCCTTAATGTGTTCAATTTGTTGCTATTTGTATGTGGACAATGAGTTTCAAATTTTCAATTAATTAGAGGAGCATATTGCACACAAAAAATAAATGGAAGCATGATTGTATAACATCAAAAGAGGAACGGTGAAATACATAATGTGTTAAGTTTACCAGCAAGGCAGCAACTTTTACCTGAGTTTTATTATGTAATATACTACTTGCAAGGTCCTCGTCAATCGACACAGGAAGTGGAAGCATTTGGCTCATTATACCAGGCATCGCTCTCATGCTGCACAAACTTAATCAATGAACTTCAAAAGGCAATAGACATCAAATTCAAATTTGTACCAAGAAAAAAAAAAGTAGATTTTAAGTATATTAAAAGTGAACTTGTTGAAAATATCCACATACTCATCAAGAATGGTACTAATGTTGTGCCGTGTCTGACTGAAGAGGTCAATGTTATCCTGCAACTGTTTATAAAAGAAAATTATCATTACCACAAGCTTAGAGGCCAAAAAGGCAAAAACTAATTGAGATAGATAAGAATAGTAACATAGGATATGACAATACATAGTTTACAAAAATAGGACGCCTTAATTCAGATAGATAATTCAAAGGGAAAGAAAAAAATATAGTAAAGCAAGTAAAAATCCATTACCTATAAATTGTTAATTAATTCAGAATATCAGGAACCATGAAGCCTATAATGTTTATCCCCAGCTAAGTTATCATATTTCTAGTTAAGTTACGATTATCTTTTCTAAGGTTCAGATGGTTTAACAAGTTAAAAAATGTGAATCTTAAATCACACTTCATTCGGAGGGGTTGATCAGAAAAAGGCCAAGTGAAGCATCGTAGAGTGCAATGGTTGGAACTTCGGCTACAGAGCCAGTGCTACTAGGGACTTGAGCATTACACTTTTTGGTAAGTTATGGCATGATATAAAGCTCCTGGATCTGGATCCAATATTGAGAGTTAGAGGACCTTGGAGGAGCAACGCCTGGTTATATGCTAATTGAGGATATTGAGCAGTGAGCAAAGTTGATTATTGAGCATCCTATACAAGAGACCAGGGTGCTTCGTAAATGTTTGGTGATGAGTAACTAGATAAATTTGATGGTGGTGGAGGCACAATTTATTCAAACCAATGACAACGTAAGCATTATGACCATACTTGTGACATGGTTGACAAGTTGATAATGACCTCTCCTGCAGCCACATCCACATCCTCAGCCAAATTGAGAAGAAACATTAGGCATTGAGAAGGACAATGCACCATGACTTTGTGCTAAGTGTTTAATGATGTTTTGAGATTGAGACTGTGATAGTGAAAATACAACTTGTGCAATATTTACGAAGAAAGCAAAAGAGACTATAGATTGACAAAATGATATCTAATGAAGCTTTTTAAGCCCGAAGAAACAGGTATGGATACTCCCACACTTGACAAGTTTCCATGAGTGAGTGCATCCGGTAAGTATAATGCATGAGGCTGGATACCGAAAGAGAGAGAAGCTAGGAAAATATCATTTGGTGTTATACTTCCAATTGCTGATAGGCTTCATTAACAATGTCAAGTTCCCAATCTTCTTCAAAGGCAAACCTTGCTTGTATCTATGAACCTACCAAATATTAATGCAACTTGGACGCTTTGACGACCACTTCAACGCAGCAAGTAGGTTTTGCCGTCAAGTTTCGAAGGAATTGCATGAATGAAGTTCACTGGACTGAGGGAAGTAGAATTTGCGGCACTCAGTGAACGAGATGATCAGAATCCAGAAGGAGGACTTTCGGAATCGGTGCGACGAAGTAAAGGAGTAAGAGAAAGTGCGACGAAGTTAGGAGTGAAAGAAAGTTAGGGAAGGTAAAGGAAAGTGCGACGAAGTACTTGACTGAACAGAAAACCGGTAATCTCTGTTCAGAGAACATGGTAAAAGTGATTCATCCATTCCTTCGACATGATACAAAACTTTTTATAAAGGAAATGAGCCTTTAGAAGCTCAAGGGAATTCTGTCGCAACAAATATCAGCATATTCTGTTATTACACTTACTATCTATCCTACCGAATATATAAACAAGCTAAGCTGCTACTACATTGATAAGTGTAAATATGCTAACATTACTATAATATTCTTCTTTATCCAACAATTTTGTCTCTGATAGAACACATCAATTAATTACAACAAAAACACCTGGATAGGTGCAATGCCTCATAAAATTAAATTTTGGATTATTAAATCATTAGTCAATAATGATTAAGAAGACTTTCTATCTATGTTTTTTAAGGGCTTAAAAATCATCAGTTGCACCAGTATTTATTATCTTACAAACAAAGAAAAATAACAATGGAGGTTGAGATAGTCACCTTGAAAGTAGATAAATTGGAATTTATTTGACTAAAAGCTTGAGCATTTTGCTCCAAGAGTCGCTTCACGGGATCACAAATTCCTGACAGTAAAAAACAGGGGGAAAATTATTGACAAAATAACGACGCCTGTGCGGTGATGCTAAGACACACAACAAAAACTAGGAAAGGCCAGGTAGTTTTAGAGCATATGAAGTGATAAGAGTTAGGTAACAAAGAAATCTGTAAATAAACAACACTGTTTTACACCTTAGGGGCCTAGCCTGCCCAAAAGATTTGCAACTGGTCAATAATAAGTCAAATTCAAAACTACTGAGGCATCTACTAAGCAGATTAAACTATAAAGAGACTTGTTCATGAATTATCATACTTTATTAGAATTTTATGACTGGGTAGTCAAGAATTAAATCCTTGCATTCTCCATGCTTTAGCATTAAATTCATAGCAAATGGTAAAAAATAGTTTTGGGTCAATGTTATCAATGGCAGACCAAGGAGGAAAGCCAAAAGTCCGCCATTGACGCCATCATATCCATCACAAATTGGCGTGGCAGTTATCAAACAATCCGCCACCACAATTCGCATTGCCAATATTGACAACACTGTTTTGGGTTTCCAGTTCCAGCCAGTAGCTGTTATTTTTAGTAGAGTTTTGTAGTCTACAAAACTGACATAAACTAAAAAATCAAAGATAAATAGTGTCGTGCTTGCATCTATGCAAAGAAAAATAAATGAAAATTTGACTTATACTGACCATTATCATATGGTATCCGTTGACTTCTGTCCATAGGTTGTGATACACATGAATACGTGGCCACACTTGGGGTTAGAACTGGCTGCATACACTGCTTTGGTGATGAAACCATTGGCTTATCCTGAAGAAGAAAAAACTTATAATGCAGTTTTTTCAATCAACATTCAACACTAGATCCTAGTGACATTTATTGATTCAATGTTATCTAAAGAGGAGTCCTGTTCGTGGTTTGAAACATAGGCATATTTTGTTTTTAAGCAATCACAGGCATCCTAGACATGAATCGGTAGTTTTCATCAATGATCTTCATTTTTATTTCATAAATACATAGACCTAATAAGCATTTTCTGTAGGAACAAAATTATAGATTTTTTGGCACTGTGCTTTTCATTTTACAGCTATTGTTATACAGCATCTAAATTAATATTTACTTAGGGCTTTAAGAAAAGATATGTTCAATGTATTAGATGTATATGCAGGGATGGATCTAGAAATTATAATAAGTGGAGTCAAGGTTATATCATAAAAATTCACGTAAAAATATATAAACACAGAAGCGATAAAAATTTATACAAGTGTAGTTTACAATTGCATATAAGTGTAGTTTATAATTGCTCTTAAATGTTGATTTTTTTTAATATTTTTCCATTTCTAGCATATTAAAAAAATATTGCACTAATTAATTATTTAATTCTAATACACGTACAAAGGTTAAAACTTAATAAAAATTGGAGAGAAAAAATAGTAAATCTCAATAATATGTAAGTGTTGGTTTAATAGTTTGTTACAGTGTTATGAATGGACCCCACTGCCCCCATGGTAGATACGTGTCTGTGTATATTTACTGTTTTCTATGTTACTTCTTTAAGATACCTTGTACTACATTTTTTATATCATTAAATTAATGTTTTATCCTTCAAAAAAATGTTTTATTATTTATTTTTTTTAAAAACTCAGAATCACAACCAAAAAGCATCATAAAATTACATCTTTTTAATCTGTAACAAGTATATCGTCAAAAATAGATGTAAAAAAGTAAAAAACATTTGACATTCAAAAGATCAAGTATGCTATAAGAAACATAACATAACATAAGAAACAATATACTATAAGAAACATAACATACACCAGCTTTCTAGTTTCATGTACCTTCCTACTGTTGACCTTCTTTAACATGTGCTCTTCTGATTTCCTTCGCTTTCTCTGCAAAATGGTTTAAACATATTTCAATTTCCTATGTGCATGCTTCAAGGTGCTATTTACATAAATATCCAAGTTTATACTTAATGCATTATGTTGGTAGCATAACATTTTATCTGGATGAAGGTTTGTGCAGAACATAGTATTTTTCACTTTTGAATGGGGAAAAGAGGTAAGGTTAGGTAACTTGTTCTACTTAAATAAAAAATATCTATTTGATCATGAGATGGAACATAATCTTTAAATAGGGTCATTCTTATCCTTTTTATCTTGGATGAAAATATCAGAAATCTATAGCATTTTTAATAAAATAATATTAGGAAGATTGAAGACATTGTTAAGAGAACAAGAGCTTACAGTCATCCACCTACACCTCAAAGCAACATCACGAACAGTTTTATCACGCAATGAGGCAGCAATTTTGACGTACCTCATGATACTCGGCTCATCAGCATGTCTAGCCATGAAAGAGGGCAAAAAAAAAAGAGAGAAAACAAGGGTTATGCAATAGAAAATATAAAAAGAGGAAGACATATTCGCACTAGAATATAAAAAACCGTGTGACAAAAAGCTTGGCATAGCCAATTTGATTCAACCAATTCTAGTTGAATAGAAAAAAGTAAGACCATACAAATGTCAAAACGTGGTCAATAGCATGCAATAGAGGAGCTATAGCGGTGTAGTTGAGCGACCCCTGGCCACTACAGGACATGCTGGAGCAGAGCAGTTTAACGTAGTGGCCATAGCATTAGCAGCCACTATAGCGTCCAAAATAGTGGATGCCGCAGCTGATACAGTGTCATACCTAACCCCATAATAACTTCCAAATTTCAAATTTTAAAGGTTAAGGGCCTGTTTCATTTTCTTTTGAAAAACTGTATTTTAGTTTTTAGAAAGTAAAAAACTAAAAACTTGTTTGACAATGAGTTTTTGTTGATTAGTTTTCAAAAATTGTTTTGATTTTCTGTTTTTAAAAACGAAAAACCAAAACATATTTTAGGTGTTTTCTTTCTCTATTCTGTGTTTTGAAAACATGCGGAAAACATAAACTTTTCATTAATGGCATCACTGTAAATACGTTGAACTTTTCATCTCGAAGACAATTTTGAAAAATTGGATTTCCAAACAGATTTTATTGTTATCTTCTCAAAAATAGTTTTCTGAAATTGATTTACAAAACAATTTTTAAAAACAGAAAATCAAAACTCAACCAAACAGGCTCTAAGGCTTTTGCTAGGAGTATTTTAGGAATCCCTCCATAATGTACTTGGAGTCGACTGCTACTTCCGCTGTCTGGGATATATAACACATTGTCGACAAAAGAATAAAAAATAAAAGAAGGGTTTGCAGCATTTGATGTTGGAATTAAGAAAATAATATCGCATTTGGAAATTGAAGAGAATGTTATAGACGGAAAAGCGCGTATGCGGTTCCATAAACAAAGATGGAGGACAAAGAAAAGGAAAAGACAATAGTTTTATTCCCTAATTAGACTTTTAAAAGTATGATGAGTTATGAATCATAGAGTCATCATTCGTCAACACTGTTAACTTGTTATATTTGAAGCATTCTCAACATAAAGGTTCAGATTTAAAATTATAAAAAAAACAAAATGGAGAATACATAGAAAGAAATACAAAAAGTATTAGAAGAAGTGAAGCACATGGATAAAGTATCCTCAAGAAGCTGAAAAAATACAAAACAAGTACAATAAAAACAGAGGAGAACTAGAAATGCAGCAAGGATGCATAGTCTCTCAGCATATCATTGATGCGCAAAGATGTGAAATAGCTAACACCAGAAAGACGCAAAGAGCATAACTACAAGTGTCTACCTTTATGAATGTAAGATAAGAAAAATAATAACTTCATGGCCCTAAACTTGCTATGAGATATGAATTATGACCATGCTTACAAATTTTATTTGGTTTTTGAGGACTATTACGGATATGAATTATTATTATGTTCACAACTTCTATTTGCTGCATTCCTGAATTGTTTCACATTCCTAGTTGCGTCTAGAGTTTCTTTTCTTTATAATTTTGTGTCAACGTCTCAGCTAAAAATTCCTCCTATCTTTTTTTTTTGCCAAAAAGATAAGGGTCTTGCTAACCAATGCCCTCAGGGCAATGGTTAAGGAAACCAAAAGTAGTATATTTACATTGAATTCAACAATGTTTTGACTTTTAAAAAGTTAAATTCTTCACTTTTCACCGTTTCCCAATATAATGTTTCTATTTTTATCATCTTAACCAATGCCCCAAGGGCACTCTTTAGCATTTCCCAAAAGATAAATATTATTGAACAATAATACCATCTTACTTAAACATGTTTCTAGTGAAGTCATAAACAAACAAATTAACTACGTACTGAAACTGTAGTTAGGCAACACGGTGGCCTTCATTTAAGACAAAGCTTTCAGGCCAAATTGGGTGAGATATAGGGCCGAAAAAATTGTGTTTATAAGTGGTGGGCAGTCCTCACCTTACAAACCGATTATGTAGGATTGAGTTGTGCTCAACCCAAATTATAAGGAGATGTCAGAGTCTATCTAAGATCAGTTCGGTAACCCGCTATCAGCTTACTCGGGTCACACTCTAGATGTCCAATCCTTAGCTTGAGAAGAGTGTGTTAAGAGTCTCACATTGGATGAGATGTGACCTAAAAATGTATTTATATATATGGTGTGTAGTCCTCACCTTACAAACTGGTTTCGTAGGGTTGAGTTAAGTCCAACCCAAATTCTAAGAGTTGTTGTAGTTAAGTGATGACAAAAATATGTGAAATACATGATTAAGCTCGTTTAAAATTATGTTCCTGAAAAAGACAAAGTACTCTGCCGAAACCAAGATACTATGCAGCAGCAATGAAATACAAAGATGTCAAAATCTACGTAGCACCGACACTTCACATTGAAGGTGCGTCCGGTGTCAGACATGCCTTCAAATCTTACCGACACGACACATGTGGTTACAATCAATTATGTTTTCTCAAAGTACCATGGATGTTGATGTGTCAGTGTCGTGTCAAGTGATTGAAATTGTACATCATACGCAAAAACAATAACAAGAACGACAACCAAAGATAAATTACTTACTTGAGAAGCCCCTCCTCCAATTTATACTGTTCATCAACAGACCACTCAGCAGCCAAACCTGCATCATGCTTCAATCCCGGAACCGAATCAACAAGAAGAGAACAGCCAGACACATTCCCTGGTTGACTCATAACAGATGAATTCCTACTAACAACGCCTGAATTCCCCGAATACATCATCATCCCAGAAGTATCATTATTCAACCCAAAATAATTTCCCATTGGAACCATCTCAGGCAAGCTACTAACAACACCACCAGATTCAAATGATATTGCATGCCAATTCAAAGATGAATTCATATCACCATAATGAAAACCAGTATTTGACTCTGCAGCCATCACTCTTCAACTATTTGTAACTAAAATAATCTTCCACTATATGCCACAAACATTCAAATTCAACAATTCGCCAAGAAACTATAACTCTACTTCGTTTTTGCAACAAAGTCTACACCAATTCATCAAAACCATTCAAATTCCTTGAAGAGAAAGAAAACCCAGATGGAATTAGATCCTAAATACACAAAAGAACACACTATCACAAAAAAAAAATGGAATTTTGCTAAATTCAACTACAATACACAAACCCTCAAAAACATCACAGATTCAGCAAAGAAAACAAAACCATATATAAAAAAACAAATAAAAATTCAAACTTTAGCTCAAAATTGATGAGAACAAGTTGAAAGAAAAGTCTTGAAACTCAAACTCAAAAAACCCATATCAAATATTTACCTAAAGATAAAGAAAAGAGAACCCTTTTGAATTTTTGGTAACAAAGTTAAGAAATTTGTGTGTGGGAAGAATAATTGGTGGTTATTGTGAGTGCAGTGGCAGTGCCACTACCCATTTGGCATTTGATACTTTTTTTTTTTTTTTTACTTTTGTGGATTAATAATAAGTTGAAAAAGATACTTGCTTTTTGATATCTCTCCCAAGAGAGAGAAATTCATCAGAGAGATATGGATTTGAGGTTTTAACCAATAGGGAAGCAGAGAAATCAACAAAAAGGTGTTTCAGGGTGTTTTATATTTGAAGTGATAGATATTTAGACCGCATATTTATTGAAAATTGATTTTCTCAACATCCATTTAACTGAAGCTGGCTAATGCCGATGTTGTCGATCCTTGACGACAGTTAACTGTCGATGGGATATTTTTGTATTTCCGTATTTTGGAGCAAAAATGATGGTGATGGTGAGAAGAGCAATTTTCATATTTATGTGATTAGTAATTGATCTTTAATGCATGTATGAAAAACCATTAGTTGAAAGTGTTTAATTTGTTAGAAAAAATTGAGGGAGAGATTAATTTGTTAATTGTTAAATTGATTTTGATTACTTAGAGAAAGATTAGTCTTTATAGTTTTACGTGAGGTGGATGATACATTAGTTTTTGGTGTAAACAAAATATCTCTATGGAGACAATTCTTTAAGTGGTGAGGACTCAACTAGGTGGCGAACTTTTCTTAAGAGTTTTAAAATTGCTTCATATTTAAAGATGAATGTGAACTCAAGACTAGTGTCATCTCATCTAAACAATCTGGTGTAGATGATACATTGGTTTACTAATAAAAGTATGAGTATTGCTAACAAGTGTCATAAGGTCATTCTTTAAGAAAATCCACAAAAATAAATTGTGTCATAAAAATATAAGTCAAACACATGTAAAAGTCATAATTACATAATTTTTAATGTCAAAACAATGTTGTAAAAGCATTTGCTAGCATTTCTAAGTATTTTTAAATTTTGAGAAAAAGATAGACATGGTAGAGAATTGAAGAAATTGGATTATATGCAATGACTAGTTTGTGCACTCACCTAATCACAACACATGTCATCGTTAGATCGAGATCAAATATTTTAAATTTAATATTTTAGAAAACAACAAGATGAATAATCATTAATTTACACCGTTCGATCTCGATCTAATTGTAGTAGATGTCATTGATGTTGTGACTTTGTGGATGTGCGCGAATGTAGGCAAGCTTAACACAAAATTGAATGGGTGAATGAATGAAATGGATGGGTGCTGTGGATCTTGGAATTTAGTAACAGTGGGAGTGCGAATATCAATAATAAATAACCATTTTCATATTTTATTCATTTCTTAATCATTGTGGCCACCCTCTAACTAGTTTGGTTGGCAGTACATACTTTTTCTATTTATTTATATTTTTGGGTTGGTAAAACTGTAACTTTGAGCCATTATTTTAATTTATTCTTTTTTAGATTTTTTGTGCCAATTTTTATTGTATTGTGATGGAATTTGAGTCCAGCATGGTCTCAATCATTAAGCACTTCACTCTGCCTGAGGCTTGGACTTGAGTACCCTGATGGAATTTGGATTCAACATGGTTTAAATCTTTAAACACTTCACTCTTTCAAGTCTTGTGATGGAATTTAGATCAAGCATTGTCTCAATATTTGATCATTGGTTTAATAGGTCTTTACCCCCTGTAATATAGGTCATTTTCGATTTCCCTCTTTGTAAAATTATTTTTTTGATTTACCCCCTGTAAAATATTTCTGTTTTGATTTACCCCCCTAATAGGCCAAACAAAAACCAATTTTATTTTATTTTTCAAGAAATTTTGGTTTTTGTTTGGCGTATTCGGGGGTCG
>Ga0315915_1008984_pt1 | contig 11517 bp, 5 predicted proteins | sample MpolbnodulesMG_FD_207738 | JGI IMG/M metagenome (GOLD analysis project Ga0315915, IMG submission 207738) | Medicago polymorpha root nodule microbial communities from Los Angeles, California, United States - branched nodules | ecosystem: Host-associated > Plants > Roots > Nodule | place: USA... | reverse complement strand
TTTTTTTTATGCCCAAATAAAAAGGTGCACACTTGCTAACTTAGACATTAATGTTTAGGTTAGTCTAAGTTATCAATCTCCAATGGAAGGAAGAAGGGTAAAAAGTTGCGTCGTGAAACCTTTTTAGATGACAAAATCAATCATCGTAAACACAACATTCATGGATGTAAGAGACATTCGTCGTTAAAATTTTGCATAAAAGTTTATAATATTATAATAATTTCTTTAAAAAAAAAATAGAACTTTTTTAGGGACGGATTTTTATAATATTCTACATATTTCTGCACAATTTCATAAAAAATTAAAAATAGGAATGATACACTGAAAATAGGAAATAAATTATGATGAGGGTGCCTACCTTTGTTTTGTTTTAATGGAGTGAAATACTCCTTATATAGTCTAGTTAATACATTTTGTTTAAAAATTAAATAAATCAAAGCACAACAACTTGAAAATAAGGGGTTTCATCTAATCAGAGAGTGAATGCTAGAGAAAGTGTTTAAAAAAAAAAATCAGTAACATTGTTTTGAAAATAAATATGCAGATTAGATGAGCTAATTTTGTGATTTAAGATGTCATACGATGTACTTCTCCATACCACACATTAGGGGTGTAATATGAGCTAACAACAATTGATGTTTGCGGCAACTTGCAATTAAATTACAAACTACAAAGTAGTAATGGGGCTCACCACTTTAGATTCTGACAAATTCATCCACAACAGTTTGCTTTGGATGAGCTGGAGTGGGTCACATTTTTTTAGAAGATAACCAAAACGTATATGTGCTTGAATAATTTGTATCCTTTGCTAAAGACCCTTTTGTCTGTATGTATATGTAATGTAATTAATAGCATGAATGGCAAATATTAGATTTTTGTTGATAGGTTGATTACTCATCTAACTTAACTGAATGTTTCAGAAACTACATAGTTTCATGTATTGTTTACGATGAACATGGTGAATGTTTTTCCTCCATTTTCTTGGGTTCATATTCTATGCTGGATGATGTTGCTAATTGACGGTTGGAGATAAATTTCATAGGATGCATACAATTAATTGATGAAGTTATAACCTTCGTTACAAATTTATGTTTGACAACGGTATGATATGGCTTAGAAGAAAAAATTAAAAAGAATTGAGTGAAAATTGAATTAGTATTCTATTGAATGGCTAAAATGTATAGACATTGTGTAATTACATCAAGTTGATAATAGGCACAAACAAACCATTAGCTAACAATTAATTTCCAAATAAACTATACATCTCTAATTAACAAGTAGGAGTAAATAGGCAATTACCCCCCTGAAATTGTAAGTTTCGTCAATTACCCTCCTGAAATTAACAAAATTTCAATTACCCCCTTGAAATTACACAACGTTAATCAATTTACCCCCTCCGTCAAATTTTTCTGTTAGTCAACATGATGTTTTGCAAATACCCCCCCTGAAGTTTTACACTTATGTGCAAAATGTCCCTTGAAGTTGAAAATTTATATTTTTTTCTTCTTATACTTGATTCAAATTACTGTGATCTCAACTAGCTGCTTGGGTTGTATTCCCCAATTATCTAATCTAACTGCATGTACAATGTGTTTCATCATTCACAAATAACAAGCTGGCAGCAGGAGCTTACCAAGGCTTTGGGAATCATGCTCCAAAGTTGAAATGTTAAAGATTTGCAAGATGAATAAATAAATATAAACAACAAGAGATGTGCAGCACAATGTATCCTTATAGTTTGGAGTTCATAACAAGCAAGACAGGACAAGTGCAACTTGAACCATTGTATAATTAAGATCAATAGGTGATATAAAAATAAATTGCAGGTCCATCATTAACTATAGCTTCAGATCCCATTTCTTCATTACTATGATCTCAGCTAGCTGCTTGGGATTTATTCCCCCATTCTCTAACTGTATGTGCAATGTGTTTCATTATTCACAAATAACAAGCTGGCAGCAGGAGCTTACCAAGGCTTTGGGAATCATGCTCCTTCATCCAATTAAGAAAAAAAATATATAAATTTTCAAGTTTGGGGGCATTTTGCATATAAGTACAAAACTTCAGGAGGGTATTTGCAAAACATCATGTTGATTAACAGAAAAATTTGACGGAGGGGGTAAATTGATTAACGTTGTGCAATTTCAGGGGGGTAATTGAAGTTTTGTTAATTTCAAGGGGGTAATTGACGAAACTTACAATTTCAGGGGGGTAATTGCCTATTTACTCTAACAAGTAGTATTATATACTATGAAGCTCGGATGCTCTAATCATGGTGACATATCTGTATCGGATACGTATCAGCTCGAATACCGATATTCTGCAGATATGCATCCGCAAAGTATCACAATTAAAGATCCATATAGACTCCTCGAGGTCTCAGGCTTGTTTCCCTCCGGTGTCAATTTAGGTGGGCTCAGACACGGATCTATGCATGTAGAAATGGGGGCAATTGACCCCACATGGTTAATATATTTTGAGATCAATAATGAGTAATTTCATTCTTTTGGTGATTAATAATAAGTAATTTTCATACATTGACTCCTCATAAAGTATGTGAATGACCCACACAGTATATATAAACCTTGACAAAGTATGCTACTAATATATACACATTTCCGTCATTATTATAAACAAAATTTTGCATTTTAGATTCATTCAATTAATGATGTATATAGTTTTTATTATAAACCACATACATCATTTAATTGATGAATTTAAAATGTTGATTTTTACTTATAATAATGACCGAAAGATGTACATACTAATAGATCTTAAAAAAAAAATATACAAACTAATGGAGTATAATAGTATATTAGCCTTTGTTCGGAAAAAATACACTATTAACCTCTTGTTTCAAAAACAAAAAAACCAAAAGAAACACTAGTGACTTCTAATATATATTATTATAGTTATAAATTAATTTTTATTTGTTCATATACTCCATTTGGTCGCTATTATAACCAATTTTTTTTCTCCAAATTCATTGAATAATTGATGTATCTGAAATATATTATAAATAAAATAAATCAATTATTCAATGAACCTAAAAAAAGAATATTTGCTTCTAATAGCGACAAAAGGAAGTAGTGTATAATATTTATAATTTCTAACTTTTGTTATAAATGTCATTGTTTTAACGTTTATCCATTCATATTTTATAAGTATTTATAATATTTGATCTTGACCCCACTCGTTGAAATTTCTAAATCCTTCCTAGGTAGGCTAGTTTAGCTTTTTTAAAAAAAGAAGATCCATATAAACATTTCATAATTAAATTTGAACCTAGCGTTCTTTTATTTTTGTTTGCTGTCAATTTCCTTTAATTCTGCACACATTATTTGTGGCTTTCATACATCATAAGTTCTTCAGAGTAAGTACTTCGCAATGAAATCCAATTTTAAGGGTTTTGTCTGGTGAATAACCAAACATGCAGTTTATGGTAGATCATTAATAGCTAATATGAACTTGTAGGTGGCTAAATAATGCATTGTTAACATACAATAAATATGTAACTAATCTATAACAATATAATTCATAGCTAATCCATTGCAATCATTTCTCCCTTCTGATGTTTGTTATTGTAGTAAAATCCCCAATCATTTCTATGCTTAACATGAGGAAAATCACAAGTTAAATGAGATCCAATAATCCAATATTAATTTGTCTAAAAAGTTCCCGTTCAAATCATTACCAATGTAACTATACATAGTAGCTAAAATATCAACACACAATAATGTGCCTCACTAATATTAAAAAAATTTAATATGCAGGGGCCGGGGTAGGACAATGCATTATTTTTTTTAAAGTAGTTCAGTTGATAGGATAATGCATTATTATATGTAGGGGTTGAAGTTCGAACCCTGAACACCCCATTTATTCACCTTATAAAGTGAATTCTAACCAATAGACTACCTGACAAAAAAAAAAATCAACGTACAATATAAAACAGGCAAAACACTAAGGAGCAATCAGAAAATTTAAACTTCAACTCAATATATATTTACCTGTTTATGAGGAAACATAATATTACATTTATATTTTTTCACAAAGGAATATAAATAGTTTAATTTTTAAGTATTACTCCATTTGTTCCAAAATGTAAGTAAAAATTGTAATTGATAAAGAAGATCAGTAGTATGTATGGATTTAATTGTTGCTTGAGTTGATTATAACTTGAAGAATGGATATGAATTTTGAGTCATCTCTTTTGTAAGATGTCTCAAATATTTCTACTACAACTGCACTTTTTTCCTTGCACTTTGCATATTAAACCAGTTTCATTATACTTTAATGCCTATATTTTTACCACCATGCATATCATGCATTTTTATAATCACTGCATATTATAATCCATGCACTTTGACAAGTATAATCCATGCACTTATACTATCATACACACTTGCATATTAAATTTCAAATTACACATATTGCATATTAAATCTCGAATTACATACTTTAGCACGTACAAATTTAAATTTCAAATTACACCAAATAAATTTTCAATATAGATTAAAATGATAGTTCACGTAAATGACTTGATAGTTTACTCAAATGACTTGGTAAAAAAAAAAAACTTTCAGCTTCAAACATCTTTATTCACTTGCATTCCAAATTCACCATCCTAAAATCAAATAAACACATGGTTAGAATATAGACCATTGAATTTATTTCCAATTCGAATATATCAAATTAATGTTAACCTTAGATTGCTTTCATCATTCATCTTTCCAAGCCACAAAATGTTGGGTTGAGACTAAAGCATGGGTGTGTGTGCGAGGAGGGATATTAATAAAATGTTTGTAGTGGTATCAGCATCAATTCTTTGTATCTCAAAATTAAAAACTAGAACCAAAGCAATTGGGTCAACGTCGGTTCGGTTTTGAACTGAATCATAGGAGGTCGGGTATTATATTTTGGACACACAATTATCAACTTGAAACAAGTTAAAATAACCACTGATGTATACTAATATGTTTCACTAATTCTTTTGGTTCATAAATCATAATAAAAGTTGGTATAAATTAGTAAAATGGGTGTAAACTAGTGGCAAGGGTTTTTTTATGCCCAAATAAAAAGGTGCACACTTGCTAACTTAGACATTAATGTTTAGGTTAGTCTAAGTTATCAATCTCCAATGGAAGGAAGAAGGGTAAAAAGTTGCGTCGTAAAACCTTTTTAGATTACAAAATCAATCATCGTAAACACAACATTCATGAATGTAAGAGACATTCGTCGTTAAAATTTTGCATAAAAGTTTATAATATTATAATAATTTCTTTAAAAAAAATAGAACTTTTTTAGGGACGGATTTTTATAATATTCTACATATTTCTATACAATTTCATAAAAAAAATAAAAATAGGAATGCTACATTGAAAATTGAAACCAAAAGTAGTGATTGAAAATTGTATAGAAACAAAAAGTCGAAGATAAATTTTAGATGAAATAAAGCAAAAAGATAATATATTTACAAAAGAACAAAAACATATTTAACTAGAAATAAAAACAACTTAATAAGTACCTTTAAATCTTGACGGTGATATCTATAAATTCCTTTTAATTTTCGAATTCTGTCTCTTCAACATACACGTGTTTGATGTGTGATATCTTGTGCCAATCACGTCCAACTCCACGCTGGTATCTTCTACATAATTCTGGACAACCTTTAATATATAAATTTTCAAGGTTTGAAAAGCAATCGGGGAGCCAAAGCAATTTCGGGCAATTTCGAACTAAAAGCGTTTTGAGACAAATCAGAGTTGATAACCAGTCAGGAAGCTCATCAAGATTTTCACAGTTCAAAATTGCCAAGGTGAGTAATGTGTCTGCACATCCTTGCAACCATTTAGGAAAACACACAAGCTGTGGCAAATAATGAAGAAATAGTAACTTCAGCTTTAACTTTGGGATTTGGTTGTCATTGCCTAATGACAGTTTCAACTTATGGCAATTACCAATCCCCAAAATCTCTAAGTTGGAAAAAACATGAATTGGCGGCATAGACTTTAGATTCCCACAAGACATTATAGACAGTATCTTCAGATTAGAAAGTTGTATTCCTTCAAACAGCAAGGTCTCTAGATTGTCACAATCTCTGACAGATAAACTTTCTAAAGAAGTCAACTTTGCAATCTCTTTTTCTGGTAAAGTATATTGCTTTGTAGTTATGCCTAGCTGCCGAAGGCTGATCAAATTTCCTATTCCATTGGGTAATTTTTGAAGCTTTATGCATCCTTCGAGATTCAAAGTGTGCAGATTCTGGAGTTTGCACACTGAATTAGGGAGGCTCTTCAATTCTTCACTATCCAGAAGACTGAGATATCTTAAATGTTTTAATTTGCCAATAGAGCGGGGCAAACTCTCATATGTAGAATCAGTTAATTGTAAAACCCGCAAGAATTTGCACTTTGACACCAAAGTTTTCAAGAAAGCTTCATTGTTGGCCCCCTTAGGAAATATCATGGTTCTCAGACCGCTGGGAATTGGTGTTAGGCCAAGCAACTCATTTGTATTAAATGACAGATGAAGGATATTCTCCAATATAATTTCATCGGGAATTTTCAACAATTGAAACTCATCTTTTGCAATGTACAATGCAAGATCATGCACTAAATCATGCAATTTAAATTCACAATGACCACCACCAAGGTCTTGAAAATCTTGAAGAAATGATCTTGACCGTAGCTCATGCAGAAAGTGATTGCTAATATCGTCCAAGGGTTTACCTTTGTTTGGTTGTGGAAGAAAACCAAGTGCCTCCCATAACACATGAACATCAAAATTAGTAAATTGTAAGTCCTTTTCAAAGAGGGAGAAGCAAGCAAAACATTGTTTTAAATAAGAAGGTAACTGATCATAACTCAATTTAATAGCAGGCAAAATGTCATCTTCTTTTTGTGGTAAATTCCAAATCTCGCTGTCTCTTATAAACTTCCACTCTTCTACATCAACTTTTAAGAATAGAGAACTCCCCAATGTTCTTAGGGCCAAAGGAAGCCCTCCACATTTTTGTACGATTTCTTTCCCAATCTCCACCAATTCCAGATACTTCTTCTCTTCTCCCTCTTCAAAAGCCCATTTCACAAACACAGATAAGGAATCCTCTGGAGAAAGACCTTCCAATTCCAAAATGTATGATGAGTTTGTGGACATCATTTTGGCAATTGAGTGGTTACGTGTAGTCACTAAGACTTTACTTCCTTCAGCACCTACTTTTATTAAATTCTTCAACTCAACCCATTTGACTCGATCCTGGTTCCATACATCGTCCAAGACGAGCAAGAACTTTTTACCAGCAAACACATTCCTCAGATGATTTTGTAGCTGCTCCAAATCAAGGTTTGTAAAGTTCTCTTGGTGAATTGGGTTAGGATCAGCAGAACCACTAACACTAGCTGAATTGAGGATTTTAACAAGCAGATTCTTAAGTTCAAAATCATCAGAGACACACACCCACATCTTCAATGGAAAAGTCTCATCTAAACTCTTATCATTAAACACTGCCTTTGCAAGTGTAGTCTTTCCTAATCCTCCAATTCCAACAATAGGAATAACAGAAAGACTATTACTATCTTGCAATAACATATCAATGATTTTTTGTTTATCATGTTCCCTTCCTATCACATCAGAACCAATCACATATGAATGTGTCAATTCACGCCTTTTTACAACACGATTTTCACTATCATTGATTTGAAGGCCAAACTTAAGCCTATCAGCAGCAGCCTTGTCGAATCTCTCTTTGATATGTTTGATTTGATGTGCCATTTTAAGGCGATAAACAAGAGGATTAGAATTTGAGACAAAACGTCTTACCTTCTTGCCGATGCTACCGGAAGTGTTGATGATTTGCTTTCGCAAGGCCTCACACTGGAAATCATCGATTAAATCTTCGGCATCGTAGAAGACGCGCTTAATCTGTTTCAGCCATTCACGCAGCTCATGGTTCTGCCACTGCTTTTGTTCAGCGTCCAACAACACAGCTTTGACGAGGGAGACAGTGTTTTTGATTTCTTGAAGATCATCGTTGACACCGAGCGCTAGAGAAGCTTCTTTGACAGCAGCAGAAGCAAGCTTACCAATGAATGATTCTGCCACGCCGAAGAGGAGTGATTCTGCCATGTTGATTTGTTTTGGAAGCAATCAGGTAAAGCTCAAAGCACTTTGGAGGATAAGGTGGAACGTAGGAGCTTCTAACTTTGGTATGTAAATGAGAATGCAAAAGTGAAAGCAATCAGGTAAAGCTTAAAGCACTTTGGTATTGGAATGAAAAAGCTAAAGTGAAAGCAATCAGATAAAGCACTTTGGAGGAAAAAAGGTGGAAGAAGATAAGAGCAAAAGGAAGAATGAACTAATACAGTGTCCAGTCAATGATTATACTAAGTGTGTGTTTTGTTAATATGTTTGGTTCTTCAGTGATAATAATTGATTTTAGTTAAAAGTGAATTGAATGTAAATTAAATTGTGTTTATATACATCAACTTAAAAGTGAATTTTATTGATTAATATGTAACTTGCATAAATTTGACAGCAAAGCATTCCAATAATGTAAACAGATTATTATGAGGACAATTAAAGGTAATAGTGAAAAGATATGTGTGTGTCGGACCAATATATTTCAAAATCAATTACATCTTGGTTTATGCTTTTAGTGGAATCAATTTTAGATAGCAGAATCACTTTAACTTTGAGCAACCCAGACAATTTCAAAAAGGCATGAAATCACGTTTAACAATGGGAACTTACTTTTAAGTTTTCACTCCGTGGACGGTAATTTCAAACATACAGTAATTTTGGTTATGCGGTGGCGAAAATTGACTTTTAACTTAGAAACACATGTGGTACACATAATGTAAAGGAGAAAATCTTTGAGCAAAGATCAGCAAGAGCATTAAAAAGCACCATTAGAATCAAAAGTGGACATTTTCCATAAAGGGAATGAAGTGAATATTTTTGTAACAACACTAAAAAAAATTGGCACTGAAGGTTAGTTACCAAAGCAAATTCATGAACTGTTTAGTGTTATATTTCTATACAGAGAATGAAGTCAAGTAAAATACCCTAATATAACATTAAACATTAATGAATTGTTTTGATCCATCCATTACAATCTAAAGTCATCCATTTTGACACCTCAAGTATTTATAGCTTCATTGAAGTTGCATAAAAAAATAGGGACTCTGAGAATTTATGCCGCATAGCAAATCCAAATGACCATTTACAAAATCAACCCAACATCCCTCATGAAGCATAAAGGATGCAGAAGCTGAGGCACTTAAAGAACCAATGTCAAAGATTATATCCCAAATTCACTCATCTTTAGTTCAATCAGATACTTGTGTGTTTTAACCTTGGAGGAAGTATTCTACCTATGCTATTCCTTGAAATGCCTCAAGATTAATGGTGATGTTGATACTGGTCCCTTAAATGAAGAAGAGTTGTGGCGTAACTTCAAGTGCAAGAAAGATGCACTCCTTGAATTTTGAGTTGAATTTTTTGCAGAGACATCTATAAAAATATATGAAGAGCTTGTTTAAGGAAGGTATTAAGAAGAATTGTATCAATGAACATACAGTATACTGAGAATGATCCTCTACTGCCATCAAAGAACTATTGTGTTGACTAAGTGTAGTAGTTTACTGAGATAAATTATTTTATATATATTTGCATAATTATTTTATATACTGTTAGGTATCAAATTTATTTTATATATTCTAGTTCTATCAAAATTTATCTCTTTAGATATATTTACTTCAAAATCTTTTTGGATATTATATACTAACAACGTTTAAACCCGTATGCATACTATTTTATTATTAAAATTTACTTTGATTTAATTCATTCTTTTAGAATATTTTATTATTGTTGAGTTTAAATTTATCTAGCAAAAGGTCCGGGGACCAAAATTTGAAGATGCCTTTATATAATGGTATATGTTATTGTTGTTTGCCCTAATGCTCAATGCAAGTCATTTCAGTTGCTAATCAACATCTTCAACTCTATCAAGTTCTTTAGAAATTACTCCTGGTTCTATAATAGAAGTGTGCCATTGGGATTTGTTATTTCTTTGATTATTTGAAATGCTTGTCTATCTGGTAATAAAATCAAGAAGTCATCACCCAAGAGCTCAGCCACTTCTTCCTATGGAGGCATCTTTAGAGACAATAATGCAAAATTTCTTGGTTGTTGTTCTGAATTTCTTGGTAATGGATCATCTTTTCAAGCAGAATTGTCAGGAGCGATGAGAGCTATTGAGATAGCTTATGAAATAAATTGGAGAAATTTGTGGATTGAAATTGACTCTACTTTGGTGGTTTTAGCCTTCAACTTTTTTAATTTGGTTCCTTGGACTTTAAGAAATAGATGGAACAGTTGTAGGACCCTTCCTAGAGATATTAACTTTTTAGTCACAGACATTTTTATGGGAGGCAATCAAGTTTCAGTCACTTTAACTAATGTTGATCTTAATTCCAAAGATTGTTGTATATCTTGAGTGTACCCTTTGTTATTAGAGAAGCTTCAATAAGGAATGTTGGTGATTTTCAAAATAATGAAATCACTTTAGAACCAAGAGTTGTAACTCTTTATGGGAATCATTCATATACATTAGAACATTATTATTTATTGATAGATAATGAACCATGACATTGATTCAAGTGTATATGGTTAAAACATTTGGCAAAAGGGTGCTTAATGAACCATAGCATTGATTCAAGTGTATATGATCATAACCTTTGGCAAATGGGTGCTTAATGAATCATAGCATTGACTCAAGTCAAAGGGGTGCTTTCTCTTATGTAAAGAGTCATATAATGCACTATAAATGCTTGACATTTGGGCATTAGTTGGACATAACAACAACACACAATTTTGGACAGAATTTTGTTGCATTAACAACATAATTCTCCCTCATTCTTTTACTCTAAATCATCCATCAATTCTCTAATGCATGAGTGAATTGCTGGAACTATAAATCTGTAAAATACTGTTAGGAGATACGCTTTGTGTGGTTGTGCAATACACGTCAAGGAACTCATAGTATCCAGAAGGGGATTCGCCAGTCATTCCTATTGCATCCAATATACAGTTATTGGTGGGGGTGAATCGAACCTAAAGGTTAGTGTGGCAACCTCATGCGCTTTGAGTTTTACATGCATAACTATTAAACTTTTCAGGTTTCAAGTGCAGCAGCATCTTCCCAACAATCAAGATATACAACAATCTTTGAAATTTATGTGCACACTTCATCGTATTCATCTTCATCATCTTCTTGGCCAAGTTATTGCAGCAAACCCCCAACACAAGTTCCAACAATCTTTAGGTTCGCTTTATGATTTACTTGTGATTAATGGCTGCAATTTTTGGGAGAGATGAAAGCTTATATTTTCACCATGACTACGGTGAACGGTAAACAAATTCCTTTTATGAATATATGTTATGGAAATATATATATATATATATATATATATATATATATATATATATATATATATGTATAAATATATGATATGTGAT
>Ga0315915_1008982_pt1 | contig 11524 bp, 7 predicted proteins | sample MpolbnodulesMG_FD_207738 | JGI IMG/M metagenome (GOLD analysis project Ga0315915, IMG submission 207738) | Medicago polymorpha root nodule microbial communities from Los Angeles, California, United States - branched nodules | ecosystem: Host-associated > Plants > Roots > Nodule | place: USA... | reverse complement strand
GGGTTCCACAAGAGGAAGTTTTGTCACACAAGGCAATTGGTGCTTTTTTGACACATAGTGGATGGAATTCTACTTTGGAGAGTGTGGTTTGTGGTGTGCCTATGATTTGTTGGCCTTATTTTGCTGACCAACAAATTAATAGTAGATTTGTGAGTGAGGTTTGGAAGCTTGGGTTGGATATGAAAGATGTTTGTGATAGGATTGTTGTTGAGAATATGGTGAATGATATTATGGTGAACAAGAAGGATGAGTTTTCAAGATCTGCTATTGAAATGGTGGATTTGGCTTCCAAGAGTGTAAGTCCTGATGGTTCCTCCTATAACAACCTCCAAAATTTGATTCAATATATAAGGTCTACTAGCCCATAAAATATGGGGTTTCTCTCTTAAAAGTTAAGTGTGTATTGAGAAATGTAAAAGTTAGGTGTTGGTTTGGTGAGTTATCTTTGTGCAGAGAGTACTTATATTGAAGTTTGGAAGTGTTATTTTATCAGCGAGCCGATGAGGCAAGAAATAATTGTTGCACTGTTAAGGTAGAGTCGTGGAACGTCTTAAAGAGAGTGACCAAGTCCACGACTCAATCCAAAATATTTATCTAACAAAATTATTTTTATGTTCAAGTTTATTTTTTTTTAGAAATAATTCCAAGTGTGTTCGATAGATGCGGCAACAATTTAAAGTGTTTAAGAAATGTTTCAACATGGAACATTACTCAGCATAGATTATTAGATCAAATGTCTAAAAGCATAAAGTAAAATAAATATTTTTTCCTTCCTCAAGACTCCTTCAGGTATTGAATCTATTTTTTAGTGTTTGTTTTTTTTCGGTTATGCCTGGAAATGGAGATTGTAGTGTTGGGGGTTTGAAAGTTGAATGAATTTAATTTATCTCTTCTTGGTAAATGGATGTGGAGGAAAGAGAGAGGTTCTGGTACTAAATGTTATGAGCGAGATATTGTAAGGAATGAGGAAGATTAAGTTTTGGGGGGTCGGAGAGGACCGGTGTGTGGTAGGATTTGCATAAAATTAAAGAGGGAGTAGGGACGCTAGATGAGGGTGGTTATTGGATAATGTTCATCGAGATGTGGGAAACGGGTCCTCTACTTTGTTTGGCGAGACAAGTGGCTTGATGGATCTTCTTTGGTAATTGTTGGTGATATGCATTCTTTGAGGTGAGGACTGAATGATGAGGTGTGAAAATGACGTATGAGGTTATTTGCTTAGGAGAAGGAGCTGGTGGGGGAGTCTCTAGATAGGTTGAATTATGTTGTTTTGCAGGTTAATGTGGCTAATCGTTGGGTATGGAGACTTCATTCTTCTCAACGGTATACAGTCAAAAGTGCTTATAACAACTTGACTAAAGCTAAAGTTAATTTTAATCATGTGTCGTGGCTTAAGGCGATTATGCTGAAAATCAACATTTTTGCCTCGCGGTTGTTTCTGAATATAATTCCAACAAAGGATAATTTGTTTAGGCGACAAATCTTTATTTATTAATTTTATTAGGTCGCGCACCAATTTAACCTAACAAATTCCCTCTAAAATGCAGCAATCCCTAATATTTCTCCTCACTGATGAGCTTTTCATTACTATCCTGTTGTGTCATCGTTTGTATATATCTATTGTTTATGTAGACTCTTTTTTGACAAGTTGTTGTACACTTATTTAATACGTTTACAAACAGACTACCCTAATTTCCATGCAAACTCGGCTATATATAGCAAACCCTAAACCGTGTTTCTCTATAAAATAAAATAAAACCTAAACCGTGGTAAATTACACAGACATCTGAATAATCATATATTTTGATTTTTGCAAATGGAATGACGTGACGGTACAAACTTCCTCTCATACTATAACAAAAAAAAAAAAACCTTCCTCTCATACCACTACTTAACTGGTATTCTAATTTAACATGCATTGGTGTGTTTTTGTTTTGGTGGATGTTATGCCTATATGCGGCATCTTTGTAGTTTCTTTTCCACCTCTTTGCGTCTTGCTAAGAGTGTTGGTTTCAATAATATTTGCCGATTAAAAAAAAAAAGTGTTCTCCCCCTATTTGTTTCTTTTTCTTCAAAATCTTATGTTTGAATTGTTCTTAATGAATCCAATTGAACTTATGCAAAATCACGACTATGTATTTTTTGACAATTCTATGACATATCTATTGATCTAAAATTGACACTTTCATTATCTCTTTTTGCAGGTTGAGTGCTTTTGCAGGAGCCAACTTCAATATTGTTAAGCTTGAAAGAAGAATGATTTCGCAGCTTAAAAGAAAATTTACAATTAGAAAAAATTAACAATGTTATTGCCTTTTTAGTCTTGATATAAAACATTTAACTTCGATTGTTGTACACCATGAGATTTAAGTCTCATTGATTGCTTAAAATGTGAATTTTTTTTTTATTCATTTGATAATTATAATACCAAAGGAATTCACTTTTTCCAAAAGTATGAATGCTCTTTATTTACAAAGGTGTCATTTTATAATTAGTTTTTGATTGCTCTGTTAAATTAAATTTTTTAACCATTTACTCTTCTTGCTATATGTACTCAAAATGAAACTCAATTGAGGCTTTTTATTGAAGAAGTTAAACCAGCCCACTCAAATTGTCACTTTAATATTTCAAGCCAACAACACGAGTTTAATTCTATTGAGTTAAATATTTTAAGTCTATTAAGTTATTTTTCGGTTATTAATAGACATGACAAATCGTATTTCATAATTTATGTTTCAAATGATGTACTTAATTTAATCGAATTATACAACTTAACATCAACTATTTTATCTTATATACTTTATTCTTATATATTATTGTCAATATGACCTGTGAGACAGCACGAGTCGGCGATCTAGTACTGTCTATTTCTGATGCTAATGGTTCAGCAGTTTGTGGGTGTGTGGAAGATAGAAATCATTTGTTTATTAAATGTGATTTATATGGTAGCATTTGGTCATTGATTTCTAGTTGGTTAGGCTTCTCAATGACTTTTCATGGTAATTTACTGGATCATCTTCTTCAGTTTGGTGGTCTAGGAGGATTTTTAAGAGAAATGAAAGAATTTTTCAACATAAGGCCAACACCCTTCAAAGTTTAAGCGAAAATGTAAAACTTCAGACTTTCTGGTGGTTAAAATTGACTTATGTTATGTTCGATTAATCATTTGTCTTACTCAACGGTTGCTTCCTAGTTTCTCTTTAATTTTTTTCTCTTCGTTGTTTTCTGTAATGTGACTCTGTTGGATTGTTAGTTTCTCTGACACTTGTGTTGGAGAGACTATTGTTTGGGTTTTATAATAGGGAAATGTTAACGAGCGCCCCCGTGACACTTGTTAAGCACTTTAAATAGTAAATTTTAAATGAAAAGTTGTTTATTGAATGTATTAAAAATTGTAATAATTGACTTTTTAAAAACTAAATTTGAGATGCTTAAAGAGTGAGAAAAAAAAAACAAAAACACTCTAAACTGAAGCAAATATGATTTTTTTTTTTTTAAGGAAAAGAAGCAAATATGATTTAATGTGAGCTGCACATAAGGGAACTCTTTATCGTTTTTTTTTTCAACGAAGGGAACTCTTTATCTTAAATAGCTGAAAAACACATTGCCATTTTTATTATATAAGATGTTTTAGCACCACGTAGCATTGCAAACTGGTATAAAAAATTACAAGGAACGCACATCCTAACGTTTTTCACTTATTCATACCTAGAACCTTCGCATTTACATTTATCGTGATATTATTTTCTTAAAAACTAAAATAAAATATATTAACCAACCATCTTAATCTTTCTATCACAAGAAGTGATAGAAGAAAAATAAGGAAAAGAAATATCTATTACAACAAGAATCCAATGGAAATGAAAGAGTAAAGCTGCAAAACAGGCGGCGGAAAGAATGCAAATGAGAAAATGAAGCTAGATAAGAACTCCAAAACAAAAGAGGGGATTAAGCCACCACATATGGTAATTGAAAGCAAAATTAGGGTGATTTTCCTTCAGCCACCAATATGATTGAAGCTTAATTTTGTCTATAAGGTGATGAATAGATTCCCCTTGTTGAAAAATTCTAGCATTTCTGTCACGCCAAACAATCCAAACACTATCGAGCCAAATTAAGTAAAAGGCATTGCATATGTTTTTAGAAAACCACCCAACAATCGGAACTGAAATATGTGATCTTTAACATGTGTTGGGTTGACTGTTTCTAAACCTAGCCATTTGTATATACCGAACCAAATTTTACCAAAAAAATCACATGTCAGGAAGAGATGATTAAAATCCTCTAAAGATCCGCATCCACTTGAACAATAATGAGTGTTCAGTTGAAGAACCTTTCTCCTAATTAAGCTGTCAATTGTAGATAGTCGATTCCGTAATAACCGCAAAGCAAAAATGTTAACTTTTCAAGGGACCTCCTTATGTCAGAAAAATGTAGTGTGCTCATGAAATAAGGAGGAATCCAGATTGTAGACACTAGTAACATTGTATTTCGAAGATACATGAAATTTCCAAGTCCACATGTCATTCACATTAGCCTGCACGACAATGGTTGAAAGAAGCACACAACACTCACTGAATAATTCTTCCTCCAAAACCCACAACCTCCTCCGCCACCTCCAAGCATTACCTCCCTCCCCCAACCTGACAAAAACATATCTGACATAGTTGCCATTTTGTTAATAGAAAGGTCAAAAGAAAATTGCATCTACTCTTCAGAGTAGCTCCCTCTAATCAAAGATTCCACCAAAATAAAGTGTCTACTTCATCCCCCACTTCTCTTCGTAAGTAGAGATGAGAATAGGTTAGGCCGAGCTAGGCTTTTGGAAGGCCTGAGCCTGGCCTGTCAATTTTTTTGAAGGCCTAAGTCTGCCATGTGGCCTGTCATAGTTACTTTTTAGGCCTGAGTCTAGCCTTCTGAAAGCATGATACGGCATATTAGCCTGTTTAAAAGCCTATTTCATATGAACATCTTTTAATAAGCAATGTGATCTAAGTTTAAATGGACTAGCAAACTAATATATCAATTAGATTAAACTCTCTTTTGATAATCAAGATGAGTTTTTAGAGAATGTGATTATATATTGTATCATATTTCAATTATAGTTTATAATAATATATTTAAACATGCAAAAAATTAATGTATATTAATAAGCTTAAATTACTGAAAAAAGTTAACGAATTTTTATTTTAATTCAAAGTACAAAATATAATATAATAATAAATAATATTATTGATATTTACTTAAATATGCCGGCCTAATAGCCTAAGAGGCTTTTTGAATGACCTATGACCTGGCCTGTTAAGCTAAATAGGCTTTGAAAAAAACCTAGGCCTTCTCTGTTTAAGAAAAAAGCCTGGCATATCGTAAGCTAGGCCGTAGGACCCTGTAGGCCGACCTGGCCTATTTTCATCCATATCCGTAAGTGATAGTAAAACTAATTGCTAGTCCCCTCTCCATCGCCACCATTAATGTTAAGTAAGTTTCTCCACCACACTGAAGCTACTCACCATACCTCGCAGCTAAAACTTTATACCACAAACAACATTTTTCCTCCCTCAATCGCCAACACCATTGGCAAATTAAAGATAAATTAAACTTTATAATCCTTCTCACCCCCAAACCTCCATCCTCCTGTTTGAGACAAATAACATTCTAATTTATCCAAGATATTTTCCTACTTTCCTCACTCCCCCCTTAAAAACGAACTGAAAATAGATTCAAGGAAAGTAATGATACATGTTGGAGTCTTGAAGAAGGAAAGGAAGTAGACCGGGAGAGAAGACAGAACAGATTTTAGAAGAACCAATTGGTCACCCAAAGATAAATTGCGACTCTTCCACCTAGACAATCTAGAGATGACTTGCTCAATCAAAGGTTTCCAAAAATTCAGTTTACGTGAGTCACCGCCAACAGGAAGACCCAAGTAAAAGAAGGGAATATGACCAATTTTACAGTTCAAAACCAGAGAAGCCTCATTCAACGAAGACTCAAAAACATTAATACCAACAAGCATGCTTTTAAGGAAGTTAACTTTAAGGCTAGAAGTCATTTCAAAATGCAATAACAAGGCCTTTAGAGATTGAATATTAGCCTAACTTTAATTTCTAACTAACAAAGTATCATCAGGAAATTGTAAGTGAGAAATATGGACATCACCAGTTTGGCCCACCTTGTAACCAGAAAATAAATTAGCACGAACTAAAGTACTCATCATGACATTAAGACCTTCCGCCGCAATTAAAAGGAGGAACGGCGAAAGGGGGTTACCTTGACGAAGACCTCGTTCAAAATAGAACTCGTCTGTTGGACATCTATTCACTAACACAGAAGCAGATGTTGTGGTGACACACTCCAAGATCTAGTTATGCCATAAAACTGGGAAATTCATTTTCGTCATAACAACATTAAGGTAATCCCAGTCCATAGAATCAAAAGCCTTCTCAAAATCTACTTTAAAAAATAATAACTCTTTTTTCGAACGACGAGCGTCATTGACCATCTCGTTAACATACATCATTAATTGAATGAATATAATATGTAAACTTTTGCTTATAATAATGATTGGAGGGTGTACATCCCGACAACATTAATTATAAAAGTTTACGAAGAGAGATACTCCATACATCTTAAATCATTACTTCATCCGTTCCAACATAACTAAACCATTTGCAATAAAATATTGTCTCAAAATAACTGACTCATATCACTTTTCAATGCAATATTAATTACTTCCTCCGTCCCAAATTGTAAGGAAAAAAATCAGATCAGATTTATTAAGAAAACTAAAACATAAGAATTTGGACTATATTTTTTTTTTGTGTTTTCTTTGAAATAAGTTTCATGGGAATATGTAAAAACAATTTTCATTGGCTATTGATTATGGAGAAAATGAAAGACAGGGAAAATTAAATGTAATTTGCATTTAATTTAATGAGAATAAGCAAAAGTTTTTCTTGGAAAAGATGATTTTTTAAATAAAAAAAAACAAGATTAAATAGGATACAAGTTTGTCTTTTTTGCTTACATTTTGGTTAAAAAAAAGTGAGTTTTTTTTAATTACATTTTGGGAAATACTTTTTTCAATTATACACTATAATTAATACTACTTTTATCATTTCCAATTCAACATCCTCCACTTTGCATTTATGGTAATGGTGAATGCACTAATGCTTGGCAAAGACACTCAAAACCATTTTTTTCTCTCTATCATTTTCTTAATATATGTGAAATGAACAAAATGTTCATATATTATGGGACGGGGAAGGAAGATGTTTGGACACAATTTTTAAAGAATGATCAATTGAATTGATTTCAATGATAAAATTAAGAGAAATGTTAACTTGTGTCCTTAACGGATAAGTTAAGAAACTAAAGATAGAAACATTTTATTGGAAATTGTGCATTCTATGTTTTAGAAATTTATACTTTCAAGACAAAATTTATGTTTTAATTCCATTTTTAACTTCTTAACTTGCGCCCTTAAGACACAAGTTAGCATGACCCTAAAATTAATACTCTTATTAATTATAGTTAGTAGAGTAATAAGTTGGACTATATTCACTAAATAAAGGTATAATAGTGAAAAAAATAAATAAATATCATTTTATTTTGAAATAAAGAAAGAAAAAAATACTAAAAGATGCCTTTTTTATTTTTACAAAGACAAGTTACATACAATATAAAAACCTACTACCAGATAGCATCTTATCTTATCTTGTAGATCACAAAATCGAGATTGTTGAAAAATGGAAACACCACATGTGTTAATCTTCCCATGTCCAGCACAAGGCCATGTAAACACAATGCTAAAGCTAGCTGAACTTCTTTTAATTCAAAATCTTCACATAACATTCCTAAACACTGAGTACATCCACAACAGACTCATTAGTTTGAATGATGATGTTAAATCATTTTCACAATGTTACCCTAAGTTTCAATTCAAGACCATCTCAGATTTTCAAAATAAGGAGAAGCATCCTGGATTTGGAGAAAACATTGTAGACGTAATTACCTCCATAAATATGTATGGTAAGCCTTCTTTAAGAGACATTATTGTCTCTGAGAAAATAAGTTGCATTATTTTGGATGGAGGTTTTGGTGACCTTGCTACTGATTTGGCTCATGAGTTTGGGATACAATTGATACATTTTCGTACTGTTTCTGCTAGTAGCGTCTGGATTTATTTCTGTATGCCCAAGCTCTTGGAGTGCAACGAGATTCCCATTAGAGGTATACTACGCACTCTGAAACTGCCCTTAGAATTTTAATTATAATTTTTTTCTTCTTCTTTTTAATTTCCCCTAATCTCTTGATTTAATTATTATACATATGCAAGGCCAAAGTGTATATATATGTAGTCTCAAACTGCTCTTAGAGTTTTTGGCTTGTTTTGATACACATTGCACATAATGTTTGAAACACTCTTTTTTTAACATTTTCTCAGCAATCTACGTGGATCTCACTACTTTATGTGAGATCTATTTCTAAAGTATGAGACCTACATAAGTTTTATCTAATAAATGAATAGGTATTTGAGAGAGTGTACCAAACAGATCGTTAGGTAGCGCTCCTCTTATTTTATACACCTTTCTATTTTTTTACTTAATACACTTATCTACTATTACATACCACAATTCAAAACTTGGGTCGTATATTTATGCAAATAATGAGTTATAAGCATGTTCTGGTTGCTTAATTTATAGGAGACGAGGACATGGATCGCATCATAAGAAACGTGCCAGGCATGGAGAACATACTTCGATGTAGAGATCTTCCACGTTTCGGTACATCAAACAAAATGGACCACATCGTTTTAGATAAAGTTTTACAATTAACCCAAGCATCACTTAAAGGCAATGCAGTAATACTCAACACATTTGAAGATCTAGAGTCCCCAATTCTCTCCCAAATTCGTCTCCACTTCCCCAAACTCTACACTATTGGCCCACTTCACCACCACCTCAATACCATGAAAAAAACAACATCATCATCTTTCAACTCCAATTTCTTCAAAGTGGATAGAACCTGCATGACATGGCTCGAATCTCAACCGTTGAAGTCAGTTGTATATGTTAGCTTTGGAAGCACCACAACAATGACGAGAGAAGAAATACTTGAGTTTTGGCACGGTTTATTGGACAGCAAAAAAACATTCTTGTGGGTGATTAGACCAAACATGGTACAAGAAAAAGGACTAATAAAAGAACTTGAGGAAAAGACTAGTAAGGAGAGAGGTTTGATTGTGGAGTGGGCTCCACAAGAGGAAGTTTTGTCACACAAAGCAATTGGTGCTTTTTTGACACATAGTGGATGGAATTCTACTTTAGAGAGTGTGGTTTGTGGTGTGCCTATGATTTGTTGGCCTTATTTTTCTGATCAACCGCTTAATAGTAGGTTTGTGAGTGAGGTTTGGAAGCTTGGATTGGATATGAAAGATGTTTGTGATAGGAATGTTGTTGAGAATATGGTGAATGATATTATGGTGAACAAGAAGGAGGAGTTTTCAAGATCTGCTATTGAAATGGCGGATTTGGCTTCCAAGAGTGTAAGTCCTAATGGTTCCTCCTACAACGACCTCCAAAATTTGATTCAATATATAAGGTCCATTAGCCCATAAAATATGAGGTTTCCCCTGCCATTCTCCTACTAAAAACTTCTCATATTTTTATGTCTATCAACATCACAAATAGAAGTTTGTATTTGAAATACATACTTCAAAGACATCGAGGGACGGAGACAATGTCTTCATAACATAATTTGATTATTGTCATGTCTTTTTTGTATTATTTTTTTGTCAACATTTCATTTATGTCCAATTACTTTTTAGTTTATTAAAGATGAGTGGCTTTGAGTCATTTTTTGGTTAAGAAACACATATCTGCATAATATTTTCTTCTCTTTTGATACAAATAAGTGATTTTAATATATATCTAAGTTTTTTTTTTGTATGTGTGTGATTTCATTGTCTAAGTTCGACATTATTTTGTTCGTCATCTATGCGTGGTTATAGTTGGTTTCCCGTCTTATTGAGGTGTTTATTTAGTTCAAATTGAAATACCAGCTCCGATCAATTGCAAATTCAATCAATGATTTGAATGTCAATGTTGCATATCCTAAGACATGAGTAATCAGTCACTTTGATTTGTCACATTATATGTTGACATTTTTCTGTTGTATGCTATTAAGTTAGGTGATAAAAGTTTGTTTATATATGCTTCCTTTTTGTTTTTAGCAATGTCGAATTTATGTTTGTTTTCGATGCACTCTATTAATTTGAATGAATGAATATGACTTACTTTTAAAATAAAAAAAGGTAAATTGGGGTAGTTATGCCACAAATATAAAGTTTATCAAACCCCTTTAAATTTATGGGTTTATATTCTTTATAGTTTAAACCCTGAATTTATACTACAAATTTTGAATCTATACTACATATTTTGATCAATAGTTTATAATTGTTTCCATAATTTACTTTTGAGGCAAATATTTTCATAATCAATCACCATGTTGATGCGAAATAGTAAATATTTAACTTTAAAAATGAGAAATGCACGATTGTGTAGTGGTGTAAAAGTATTTTTTAATAGTAGATGTGCATTAAAAATACAAATCTCTTAAAAGTTAAGTGTGTATTGAGAAATGTATAAAATTGCAATGTCTCAATGAGTTGAAGCAAATGTTATTTTTACAAGCAATTTTTATTGAAGTGGGTGTAAGGGTACTCAAACCCGATTGCAAGAAAAAGTGCATAAAATTTTCATACAATAGGTAAACAAGATAAATGATTATTGATGAGATGTCATATCTTATGTTATTTTTCGCATATTTTTCATTTATTTTAGTCATAATTTGACTCAAATAGGAGGAGTTTTAGATAAGTTGTTTATGGTTTAAGGAACATTTCGGTTATGCAATTTTAGCTCTTCCCTAAGTCAAACAATTCTTAGGTGTTTTTGATGTATTTCATTGAAAGATAATGTAATTCGGCAAAACAAGACAAGACACCTCATGAACAATTGTGAAGACATGAAATAAAGTTTTAAGAGGCATGTGAAGACATTACGAGTTAGGAAACTCTATCCCAAGTCCCAAGACAAGTTTGAAGGAAGAACAAATACTAAAAAAGACTAAGAAAAAATACAGTGGAAGAAAGTGCTACACAGCTTGGGTGTGCAAAATAGTGTTGAAAAGCACTATATTTAAGCACACACGCGAGGCGCGTGCGGCTCCAAGAAAAACAACATTTTATTTTTATTTTTTCTACATAGGTTTAGGGAAAAAGCCCAGCTGAAAACTAGCGTATAAATACATAATCTTTCATTTCAAATTCTCATTCAAAACTTGGTGGTTCAAGAGGAAGGCAAGCGAATATCACACAAGCCTTTCCACCATATCAAAGACAACTGACCCATGTTATCATCTAAAACCACAAGTCCTTCCAACGCCTTAAACAACAAGCCATTGTTATCGTCGCATAAACACGAACACCACTTCCCCAACAATTCTAAATTAAACTCTTTAA
>Ga0315915_1008979_pt1 | contig 11529 bp, 6 predicted proteins | sample MpolbnodulesMG_FD_207738 | JGI IMG/M metagenome (GOLD analysis project Ga0315915, IMG submission 207738) | Medicago polymorpha root nodule microbial communities from Los Angeles, California, United States - branched nodules | ecosystem: Host-associated > Plants > Roots > Nodule | place: USA... | reverse complement strand
GTCTTGTTCTTATTTTTTTTTTGGTAAACTTTTGAAGTTTTCAATCAGCTGACATCGATGATCTATTTCATGGTTTCAAACAAAATAGTTGTATGGTCTAAATTTAACAAAGAATATTTATATTTATACTTCAATGTACCCTTGTATTCCATCATTCATATAATCATGAATGACCTTAAGAACTGGACTGTTAGTTTCTGTTCCTGATTTTATGGGACATGAACACAGGTGAAGAACCAAGTGAGAGTGAAGTGGAGCACCTACTACAAGAAGTTGAGAAGTATACACTCGCAAATCATCTATTCTGGGGCCTTTGGGGAATAATTTCGGTATGTGCACTTTCTTATTTTGTTATTTTATAATTATTATTCTTTGTACTCTTGGATGGTTTGGCTTGAGACCTTGGAGAGGGAGAAGTTATTTAACAACACACACTAGGTTTTGGTGCACCAAGGGTTTTGATAGACTGACAAAAGAAAAGTGGATATTTGCAACCAAAAAAAAAAAGATATGTATTTTATCTTGTTGGCTTTGCCCGCCTTTTAGTTTTTCTGTATTCGAATGAAGATATAGTTCATTTAAAAAAATCTATATATAGTTATGAGCTTTTTTTATTGTTTTAATGAACTCATTGAATCTTCAGCAGTTATCTTTACGTTGGGTATGAATTAACCATAAGTGGGCTTCTCATCAATATCAATTTCCTGTTCCACAGTGCAATTTCTTTTGTAATTTTAAATGTTTGGCGGCAAATACAACAAAGTACTTTTGGTTTCGAGGAAGTTTTACTTCTAAAGTGTCTCATCTTCTGATTATTTTGCTCAGGGACAAGTAAACACAATTGAATTTGACTACAAGGAGTATGCGAAACAGAGGTTTCAAGAGTATTGGGCAAGGAAACCTTATCTTCTAAGCTCTGATGCACCTTCTCCTTTTAATACCCCTGAGGGTACAGGTATTTGATTTAAGTTGTTTTGTTATACTGCCTTGCAAATGAAATAATAGTTGTAATTCACACACAAAAATGTTGGTTGACATAATACAATTTTTATATATATAATTATTGTTTTCAGGAGAGCTTGCGTCCACGGCGCACGCCAAAGGATCGAAGAACTCTGGTATCTTCAGGAAGATGAAAAGAGTTTTGGGTCTTGGCTTGTTCAGGTCGAAAACCTAAACCAAAGGTTCATGCCAAAAACATTTTTCTCAAGATTTTCTTTAATGTTCTAAACAAGTACTATATTTTGGCATCATATTTTTTATTTGTTCATTCTTTAAATTTGTATCAGAATGGTTAATAATGTACGTGATTGTAAGATCAGAAATCTTTAAACATAAGATCTAAATATCTCAAGAGTCTAAAAAGAAGTTGGAAAAAGAAATTTTCAATTTAGTTTAATCAACTAAAATAAAGCTTTTGGCAAATCCTTATGTTATTAATGAAATGGTTTGCATAAGTTAGCCCTTGGTTAATGTAGTGAGTTAGTTACTAATTGATCGATTGCAGAACATCTATTCTAAAAAAACTCGCCTAGGCTTTATGTAAGATTAATTCACCGATGATGACTGAACATGGAGTTGTCGTTGATCGAGTCATCATCAATACTACCAAGGGAAGCAAACGCTAGAGCTGGTGATTCTTAGTCGTGGAAGAGACTTCGTATGCTTGATTTTTAGTTCTTATGTTTAAAACCGGGTCAAACCAGTTTGGCATCGATTCACAATTTCAATCCGCTATACTTTTTTTCAAAAAATGGTTTGGTTTGGCACCGGTTAACAATGAAATGGGTTGGTTTATATGGTTTGGTTTACCATGCACACCCTCACACCTATGGAAAACTAAACAAAAAAACTACTTGATCATATAAAAAAATTTAAAATGAAATTTTATATGATGTGATGAGACGATATGGTGATAATTGAATTTTTATACAAAACTTGTTACACCATCATTTTGAGAATCAGCACGTGCAATTAGATACATAATTCATACCAGCTACGAATAGCATGTTTATATATGGCTTCCAACATGCAAATTTATGTTTATAACAAGTAACTTCTTTTGTTGGGTAGCATAGAAGTTTTAAACATGTTTATCATGCACGTTCCCGTACAAACAACAAACACTTTTGATAACATAAGTTCTGGCATTTACCGGATATTCCATTACATTGAGTCTTTGCCTTTATGCTTTTGCTGCCATTTTTGGACCATATTCTTAGATGCTTTTAGGGGGGTCAACGTAGTAGATGCTAGTTAGACACTTTTCCTGGCTGTAAAATTCCATGTTCCTTGCTCTACAATTACATCATTAGGCAAAACCTCGATATAGAACTCGGATTGATAAACTTGACACTACGAACCTTTTTTTTTTCTCTCTCTTTTAACCACACGATTTCTGTTTTTTTTCTCTCTCATCTCTTCATTCTAACAATTTATTTGTATGACCCGGTAAAAACAAAAGCCAGGTGTTAAGTAGTTCAAGTTGTCCATGAGATCCTAATTCAATTGGTAGAGACATTACAATATACAGCTGTTGAGATTTGAACTCATGATTCCCCACTTATTCATTTTAAGGAGTGAAATTACAACTACTATGCTACTTAATGAAAAACAGTTGTACAATTGTTCCTTTAAAATCAAGTGATATACGTGTCTCGTTAGAGCTCAAGTGATTGACAAGATTTAGTTAAGAATAAATTGGTTGAAAGAATTTAAGTTCGAATCTTTATTGTTAATTTTTTGTTAGATTTTATTTATTTTATGTTTGAATTTTAGATTATCTAAATTCATTTTTCCGAGAATCAGAGAGGTAAGACAAAAACAAAATGTGCAAGTGTCTATGTATAAATAACTTTTATGGCAATAGGGAATGTGACTTGTTTGTTGTTTTTTATTTTTTGATAGCTTATTAGTTGTTTTATATAAACTATCTTGAAAACATTTATTAAATAAATATAAGTAACTTACAAAAATCATATAAGCTCAATAAACAAACATTTAGACATGAAATTTATAATAACACAATTTAACAAGTTAAATAAACCCTTTCAAACACAACGAGTGAGTCCAACCTCTCAACTAGCAAGGAAGGACCATGGTATGAGACTATATTTTAGATAGATTGGATGATAAGGATTCTAGTTTATATAGTGGTGATGAGGCAGATCATCAACCATCTCTTTTTCTCCTAAATATTCCATTGAATTTGGTGTCATTTTCAACCAATAATGGCAGCTAATCCATTACCACATATATTGGATCCAGTGATCAGACTTGTTCAACTGACAATGATACAAGATTCAATTGAAAATGATTTGAACTTGCTGGAATAAAAACTCCATAATCACTGTTATCTTTTAAGCAACTAAATTTTAGATTAGGGTAGGTTAGAGAATTTCGAGTCTAAACTCAAGTCACATTGAGGAGAAGATCATGCCATATGTGTCTACGGTTTTTTTTCTTTCACTTAAATGTTTATAATTGTTTTTTTAAGAAGTCAAACTTGCTCGTTATATCTAAGAAAATGGAACCTAGACCTTCATAGGAGTATACTTCAAGGTCTCAAATCAATACCACCAGGCCAAACCCAAGTTTTAGAGTTTTTAACAAATATAATAATGGACGTTCCTTAGTGTATTCTCTCAATTTTTTTATATGTTTAGGTATTTTAAATGGAATTAAATTTTCCTCTAGAATGAATTATAAATGGAATGAAAAATTTGAAAGAGAAATTTAAGTTTTTACCTCTAGACTACCTTCTAGTCTGAATTTATTGTTAACTTATTTTTAAGTGAATTTATCTAAATATATATAATTTTACATTATTTCAACTCATGTTTTTTCATAAAAAATAATATTCATTCAAATTTTAAAAATTACATCAATTGAGAACAATACAAATCTCAAGGTCATTAAAACAAAACAAAAATTGAAATTGTGAACGAACTCATAAAATCCAGGTTTATAACAAAAATGACATAATGCATACAATTACGACAAAACATAGGTGTCTGGAATACTCATGCATCTAGATCCACAACATTGAAAACGCAAAAGTCATTGTTTGAATTTGTAATAGACATCAAACGAAGAAAATCCGCCAATGATCCTAATAAACACTGCAACAAGACAATAACTCAAATTATCAAACCAAGAAGACGAACAACACGACATCGTCGCATTTAGACAACGAAATCAGAGACAAAACACAAGAAAAAACAAATCTCTGTGAAAGAATGTTTGACAGAGATAATCGACAAATCCTCCTTCCTTACATATCCCAAAGAATGTTTGACAAAAATAACTTATAAATTAGTTGAAGAAAATTGTTCCATAGTGTGGTGGCAATCTAAACCAAGTTGTTTCCTAGCCATGGTATCACCGCACCCACCTCAGAAATATGCTGCTTTTGTGTATGCTTTAGCCATATTCCAAAATTGGAATACATATCTAGTCTTTCTTTAGAATTCAACCATACCAATTCTTTGAAGTATCTTTTTTTTATAAAGAATAATTTAAATCTCAGAAGAAATTTGTTTTATGTACACATCGATCCATTGCATGCATGGCACAAACAGCTTATGGTCTTGAATGCACATGTTCTTAAAGTCAAAGACTTAAATTAAAACCTATTTCAAGATACATGAGATGCAGTGATTTTTTACTTGCAGATTCAAGATGATGAACTAGAATCAAGAAAGAGAATTAAGAATTTAAATAAAAAAAGAAAGAAAGAAATGGTCATGTTAATTTGTGTTTTAAGGACACATGTTTAACAACCCAAAAATAAAAATATTTTTTTAAATTTTGTGCATTCAATTAATCAAAAGTAAAAAAATTAAATTCAAATGCATTAATTACAACAAAATATTTCTACTTTTGAATCGTTAACTTATGTCTTAAGGGCACAAGTTAATATTTTCCATAAAAAAATGTTGTCTAATTATTGTTCAGATAAAGGATAGACAGCATGCTGAGCCATTTGCCAGAAGGTTATCCCAAGAGATAAAAAATTGTCCAATTTTTGTTTATGAAAACCAAATTGAACGGATACAAGAGACAATTGATTCTAGGTTCTCCATCTCTCATAAGCCAGCTCTAGTTTTTTTATCTTTAGGTTCTGTGATTCATTTTCTTCATTGAGAGGTGTTTTTGTGTCAATTTTTTTATATCTAAAATCACTTCTCTTCATCTTTTTCTCCTTAATTTAATCTAAAAAAGTTATTTTCATGTAGATCTAGGTCTTTTCCATGATTTCGTTGTCTGAATGTGACGTCGTATTGTTCATCGTTTTGTGCGGTATTGTTTGATTTTACGTCTTGTTGTTGTGGTGTTCATTTGATATCTATTAAAAGGTTGACTTCAGACAATTACAGATTAAAACAATAATTTTGGCGTCAACATTGCATATTAGGCATGAGCATTTTAGTCACTTTGATTTTATCATATTATTTATAGACACATTTTGTCGTTGTATGTTATTAACTTGAGTTTTAGCGATGTTGAATATATGATTGTATTTTATATACTCTATCAATTTGGATGAATAAATATCATTTCGTTTTTGTTAAAAAAATTTTGAAACATTCAAAGAAAAAGAAAAAGGCTTGCCTTCAAAGAAAAAGAAAAAGGCTTGCCTACAAATTTTCCCAATATTTAATAGTTTTATTCTTCTTGTTATTCCCCGTCATCCTATAATTCCATTTGTATCTCATATGCCAAAAGGTATTCTATAGATGCTTGATTTTCTCTCACCAGGACATCTCCAATGTCACATCCTTACTTGTTTGTCCTTAATTTCTAAAAATTCTCATGACATTTTTAGCATTGGTTCTTCCAACAAAAGTTTGTAAAAGAAATATGAAATGGTCCATTTGAGTTCTCAAAACGATTTATCATTGGAACAAAAATTTGAGACAATTCTTATAAGAACCTAATTTTAGTTTTAGCATTGGAGATGCTTGTCGTAAGACTTGTAAAATAATTATTTTCATCCATCACAACATACCAATTAGTCTTTTCATAAGCAAAAGTTTGTGTTAATTTTTTCTTTAAATAAAAAACAATTGAAAAATGAAAAAATTATTAGTAATTAAAGTGACACTATAAGTCATTTTATAACCGTGTTTGGTGAGATTCAAACTCAGATTCTTAAACTTTTAATGATCAAAGTTCAAACTCCTACCACGGAATTGATACTTGACGCACAAACTTTATGTTAATCATTCATAACTAATTTTGGAAACAAAGGTGGATAAAAACATTTGTTACTTTGTTTCCTTTTACTTGCTTGGAACAAACTAATATGACTTAAATTATGTTGCTTATTATTTACAGGTATAAAGGCCAAACAGATGAATAAGCCAGCTAGACTGAACCCATGAGTTTAGCTAGAAATGGAAAAACTCCATAAATGTGTCCTGCTTGCATAAGGTGTGACCAAACTATGCAGCTAATGGGTAATGTCCTCTATACTATAATTAGTAGTGAATGATTGCTAAGCATATCCTAAAGTCTATAGTTCTTCAAGGGAGAGTTGCTTTTTTGACATTCATTGTATCTTAGTAAATGACCAAAAAATCCAGCGGCAGTTAACTGCCGGCGTGTTTTTTAGTTGTAAGCCAACGGTAGTTAACTACTGTTGGGGGTATTTTAGTCTTTTACTTGTGTTTTTAGGAAGTATTGAAAGTCAGAAAAGCAATCTTCTTTTCAAGGTATTGTTGGCCCAAGGTAAGGTTACCGACATCATTGACAAATTAAAACTTCTGAAGCCCAGGCCAGACACTTCAAAATAGATGATGTATCATATCCCATGTGTATCCTGCACTGATATCTGCACGATACTTTTCGATACGTATCAAGATAGTATCCGAAGATTAAATTTCATTTTTTTAAACAATTATCCGATACTTTTCATATACATCTGGGATACGAGGGATAGGCGATGGAAAACCGATATGTGCGAGCTACCTGATGTCTCTATTATATTTGGTATATATGTAATTGACTAAGTAATGATGTTTTCTATTTAGGATATATCATATATGTAATTGACTAATTGTCGCTTTTTTTATTATCAATATTACTTACACTTATATTTCTATTGTTGTCGTCGTTTGTTTTGTGTCTCTTTGTTTGTTTGAGAACGATGTTATTGTTGATTGTTGTGTGAAGGCAATTTCATTGTTGTGCCTTATCGTTTTTCTACGTTTGTTTGGTCTAGGTTTTGCGTCAATTTTTTTGCTTTTGAGTTTTAGTCCATATTTTGTATTTTGAGTTTTAATATGTAGTTTAAATTAAAAAATTTATTGAAGTATCCCAGTCATATCGTATCTTGAATTTTAAAATTTTCCTATATCGGTGTCGTATCCTATCATGTATCTGGGCTTCATAAATTAAAACCCTAATATCCTTTTGCACGGTCACACACAGACAAGCTATCTTTACCATAAGATGAAGTTGATATGACTTGTATTTTAACTTTATCATACTGGATTTAAGATAAAGCTTAAATAAAAGGAAAATGCCAACGAGTGTTCCATAATTGTCTAATTTTTTTTATGTTATCCCTCCAATTCATAGAGCAAAGGAACCTTAATAATTTGGAGTTTGGTCGAAAGGTAATTAAAGTCCGACAGAAAACTATCTAGTCTTCTAACAAAGGTTGAGATCCACGACGTGAATGCAGATAACCAAGATGTTTTTGGACCATTCAATTTGGTTAAGAGTTGGGCACTACTTTTCAGCTCGTCCTAATTCTGAAAAATCTCTCATATTTTCGAAAGGGTACATTTTAGATCGTGAAATTTTTTATTTTCAAATGTGTACATCATAATTAATTTTGGCAAATGGGAAAAAACAATTTCCCCAAGGTTTTGGCCACCAAAAGAAATTAGAGGGTAGCTTGGTTTAAATTTGTCACCTTACTGCTTTCATTGTTTTCTATACAAATTTGTATAGAAACAATGCAAGAATTTTGTAATTAAAAGTGAAAATGAAATATAAAATTTGAAAAAAAAATTATATTATTATTAGTAGTATTAGTATTGTCCTTAGTATTCCATTGCACATTTTTTTCAAATGGACTTAGAGCCATAGACGGTTTTAAGATCCGGCCAGCCTGAGCAGTTGCCCAGGCTCTGGCCCAAAACTCTTGCAAATTCTTATGTAACTCCTTCTGAATTTCTTATATAAACTCCAATAAATTGGGCAATTTCTTTAAATTTTTTGATTATTTGCTTGCAATTTCTTATGTAAATCCCTTTGAATGTTGATTATTTGGTGCAAATGCAATTTATCCCAAACTCAATGAGTGAAAGAGACATACATCTCAAAAATTATAGAGAAAAAAATGTGTTGCAAATTTGTTTTGCCCAGGCTTTATAATATTCCTAAGCTTGTAAAGTCCAAAAGCAAAGATTACTTAAACCTCCTGATAATTTTTGAAAATTGTTCTATATAGATACTTCATATTTGCTCAAAAGTTATTTAATTTATTGGAACATATTTTTCGATGGCTGAAACCTATCAAAATATCTTTTTTATTGACTTTTTTCGTTGGAAGCTATCTTTCGGTCAAACTTTTTCATAGGTTAAGCAACCTCAAAGGCCTATAGAGCAACCTTCATCACTTTCAAACACATATTTCATTATAAGCCCGATAGTCATTAGAAAGAAGTAAAGTAATTAGAGTTTCAATTAAAGATCCCTATAATGATTTTTAATCGTGGTTAAACCGCAACACAACCACAACTGAGGTCACATAGATCACATTTGAATGCAATTCTCTATAATATCAAAGATTGTGATGCAACTATTATTGAAACATGGCCTATGTGACATTTCCTTAAGACTTATAGCCAACAGTGATCATTGTTGTACGGACACAGAAAGCCAGCTAGGTTATTGGAATATTGTTCAGTACAAACAAACAAACAAACAAATTACAGTCACAAACGTCACCTGCAATGGTGAAAACACACACACAACACACAACACAAGGATTTTGTATGCAAATGGACAAAGATATTGTGGCTGTGTGATGCATACGTCAATTAGGCTTTGATATCCTGAAATGGGATTCACTAGACTAAGATATTGGACCCACTGAAAGACCCTCCTTCATGCAAAAGTAAGAGAATAAATTAAAGTTAGGCACTTTGCTGACCTACTTCATTCATCATAGGGTCTCTCATCTCATGTATGTATATATGTTCTTGGGATCTGTACCACAACTATTTTTACTGTTTTATATCACAAGTTTTGTTGGTCGTGTTTATTTGCTCTACCACGTGATTTAAGCCAATATAAACATCAATTTTTGCTTGATCATATAAACATCGATTTACACAAGTGTTTTACATTTACTTTTTTTTAATAAAAAATGTATCATGCACGCAACTCCAAAGTACGGTAAGTTCACCTCAATTGATAGTTGTAAGGATGTTCGATTGCAAGGACAATGAGTTTTGAACTCGTGACTTCATTCATTCACATTTAAAATATGAGATTCTAATCACTATGTTAATTGACTAAAAAAATGTCTACAACTCCAAAGACAAATTCCTTAAATCGAATAAGACCATATAAAGATGTTAAAAACGGACGACTTGATTGATCCGCATTTTAACATGGACTGAGCTATGAAAACGCAAATTTAAAAACAATTGAAACTTTTACCCCTACCTAATTAGCCTGAATAAAAAGTTAGATTGAGTTGGAGCCGGCACGATATCAACATGGACATCAAAGTTTATTAAGATCTATGTATAGCACTAACATGTCAAATTAAAGGCGTGTTTAATGTCTGACTGACACATGTAGTTAAATACATTTTAATCACTTTCATTTCCAAATTATATTTAAAGGTTAAGTTTCAATGTTGTGTTTGGTGACTACGTCGATGCTTAGATCAAGAAGGGTGACATTTTTGTGATCAAGATTTTAACTCGACATCATTTTTAACATAGAATGAAACTATTATCATCTCATCAAATTTATGGCTCTTAAATCCACAAGCTTGAAACATAAGAAAGTAGAATTTTAACTTTGATATATGATTTGTATATTAAGAAAAGTAAGTTAAACAAAAGTTAAAAAGCTTCTGAGTAATTCTATCTAGTCACTTATTTTGCTCATTTTCCTTTTTTTTATAGTCACTTATTTTGCTCATTTTCCTTTTTTAAAACTAGTTGAAAATCCTGATTCTCCAATATTGCTCCTCCTCAACATTTTGGTCCTCCTCTATTATGTGGTTCTTGAGGATACAAATCATACAAATTCTACTTCATTTTAGCAAAGATTTTCATTCCAACTTGCTCTACCCCACACCTTCCACACGCCCTCTAATTCTTCTTATAAAAAGGACCAAACCTTGCTTCCTCTCTTCAAAATCACCTCATCCTTAAGTCTTATTCTTTAAACAATACCTTCAAAATTTTGAATACCCTCCTCTTATTCTTTATCTAAACCACTACAAGTTTTATTAACTTCCACAACCTTCAAAATCTTAAGGGCTCATTTGGCGTTCAACATAACAAAAACAAGAAATTTGTTTAGACTTTGTTTTGAACCTTGGTTTCAAGAAATGGCATCAATGTCAGCATCTGGTTCATGGAGTGCTAAGGACAATAAAGCATTTGAAAGGGCACTAGCTGTTTTTGATAAAGACACACCTGACCGTTGGTCCAATGTTGCTCAAGCTGTTGGTGGTGGGAAGACTCCTGAAGATGTTAAGAGACACTATGAACATCTCCTAAGGGATGTTAGGCACATTGAATCAGGTCAAGTTGCATTCCCAAATTACAAGAACATTGGAGTCTATGATGAGGAAAAAAGGTATTATACATTGTTTCAATTTTTTTGATAAACATGTGTTAGTAGTTAATTTTGTTAGGAGCAGAAATCGAACTCTCAACCTCTTTCTTAATACTTTATTCAATGTCTCAACCCATATCGCTGATTCACTTGTATAATATTTTCTTGTAGACAAATCAAAACCTCGAGTATCTTTGTATAAGAAAATGTGTTTACTTTAAATTATAAAATTATATATCACATTTGTATTGTTTGATTTCTATTTGTGTTTTCAAAGATTTGTCATAAAATAAGTGCAATAATAGAAATTATTTCACTTATTAATATACAATCAATAAAAATTAAAAATATATTGAAAACAAATGTGACAACTTTGTAATAAGGTGATAATGAAAAATGATGTAAACCGAACATACCCGAATTTATGCTATCAAATTCTTCAAGAAACATTAAAAGTGGTCAAATATTTACATGCATTAATTGTTGGGTCAAGTGGGGAAATCATGATCATCACATTGAGCCTTTAGTCAAAATTTGACATGTTACTCAACATATAATTTTTTGTTTAACATGTGTGTCCTAACATACACTTTTTTACTTCATCTGACTTAAATCGTAAGTCGTTTTAAGAAAGAAAAAAAGGTCTTAAATTATAAGTCGTTTTACGATATTAATAAATAATTAAAATAATATGAAACAACTCTTTATTTG
>Ga0315915_1008978_pt1 | contig 11529 bp, 4 predicted proteins | sample MpolbnodulesMG_FD_207738 | JGI IMG/M metagenome (GOLD analysis project Ga0315915, IMG submission 207738) | Medicago polymorpha root nodule microbial communities from Los Angeles, California, United States - branched nodules | ecosystem: Host-associated > Plants > Roots > Nodule | place: USA... | reverse complement strand
TTCAAAACCAAATTCTCGTTTTCAACTCAAATCATTGTCAAAATCAATCCCAATACATAATTTTCGTTTCCTTTTGGCACATAATTTCATTAACAATATTTTCAGTCCATTTCTTTTGTTTTGTGCCTATATTTAATCTTTCAGCAAGCATCTTTTATCAATTCGAAATTAAAAGTCAAATATGAACAATTTTCACAAAATAGTGTTCATCACAAACCCGCCAAAGCGGGGAAAACCCGTCAAATTGGGTTTGGTTCGGGTGGGTAACCACGGGTATGGGTTTTGTTGCCATGCCTACTAGTGCATGAAATTAGGCGCCTAGCACCCAAACCACCACTCACATGAACCTGGCACATGGTTAGAGGCGCTTGTTCCTTGCGGGCCAAGGCTCTGTGTTGTGACTTTTTGGTGAAGAAAGCCCAATCTTTTAGCCCAAGTTCAGGTGGAAACTCTCGCTATAAATACCGTATTCCTCATTCACATTTTCTCATTCAGAACTAAGCGGTTCAAAAGGAAGGCAAACACTAAGAGCTTTGAGGGACGAGTCTCTCTCCTCACTCAAGGTTTTTCTAGGGTATGCTTTATTTCTTTTGTAATTTGTTTTTAATTACCATGAGTAACTAAATCTTTTTAGGCTAGGTTCTAAGATGAACCTCTATTTTTTTTGTAGGATAATTATTTAATTTAAAGTCTATTATTCAGTTATTTTCTATTCGTTATTTAGTTTTACTATAGTGCGTAAGATTTGTCTCATCTGAAGCATAACCCTGAATTACGCATCTAGGGAGGTGATGTGCGGATTAGGAAAGTGTACCAAATCGTTACCAAGTAATAAAGTGATAACTAGAGTATTGTTTCCACATGGATTGTCGTTTCGTCCAAACAATTCACGTTACTTATTTTAAGTTTGACGATAAAATAAAAGAGTTAAGGGTTAGAGATTTACAATTTTTATCTGTTTGCAACATGGCAAGTTACCTGCTTTTGGTTGCATAAAAGTAAGCAACGGTTAGGGTTCTTCGAATCCCTCTATTTAGATTGTTGGATATTAAATAACAATAATGTCACGTTTATTTATCTTAGGTAGACTATACAAGTGATTAGGCTAGTGGGACATTACTAACCTAATCAGTCATCCTGCATGATGAGTCAATAATTAGTGTTTTTAATATATTATTTGAGTCTATTTTATTTAGATTTTATATGTTTTTATTTCCTTTTTAGAACTATTTTACTTCAATTGCAAGTTATTTAATTTCAGGAACAAATATTCTAAAGATTGAGTCTTGGAGCAAAAGAAAGGAGATTTGAAGATGATTCGAACTAAAAATACGAAGATTTGGTGCAAAAATATGAATCCCCCAAGTCAGAAGCTTGGCAGGGCCCGTGCCACCAGCCACACGCGGCCGTGCCACCAGCCCAGAGCCCTTTTTGTTGCTTTTTGCTTCCTGGACAAGCTGCCTATTAGTTTATTTTTGACCTAAAGCCCGTGGTTTATTGTGCAACACTTTAGTGATTTATTTCTTAGGGCTTAAGTCAATGTTAGACTATAAATAGAGCACCCATCAAGCTTGTATAATCATCTTTTGTTCTCTGAAATTAATAGTGACAATTATTTCTTTGAATAAAAGTTCTTCTTTTTATTATTTTATTTTATGTTCTTCTCCTTCTTCTCTTCTATGTCTACAATGAACATGGGTGAGTAGACTCTTCTTGTCTTGGGATTGTTGGATGAGCCTAATGACATAATCCCTATCAAACCAAGCCTCGAACCCTAATTTTATGTAAACCTATTTTCTAATCTAAATTCATCGTTTTTATAATGAATTAACAAGTACCAAATTCATAAAGCGACAGCGGAGGGTTAGTACTTGTTACTTCATAATCACAAATATCAAAGCGAAGCATCGAAAGAAGAAGTTTTGATATTGGAACAAGTGAATTTAGACAAGGATTGTGAAACATGAGAATAGCCTAGCAAACCTTGAGACAATAAAGTTTCGTTCTTCAAGGATTTCAATAGCAATCAACTATGAGAATAGGCGTGGTTGCTAGAGGAACACACTCACTGAAACCGAAAGGAGATGTGATAGGCTAAAGAGAAATTTGTCTTTAGAAAATAGGTCCAACATAAAGTTCTAGGTTTAGGGTTTGGTTTGTGAAGGATTTGTCTCCATGACGAACCAATAATCCCAAGACGCTTTTTATTATCATTTTCAAAACCGCTAAAAATCCCAACTTTACAATTTAACTCTCTTCTAATCATTCATAATAGTTAATTGAATTCAACAACTCCTTATTGGAACGATACTCTTTATTACTACATCGGTAAACCGTGCACTTGCGGATTTACTACACCACTCACTATTATATTTAATTTTAAATTTTTCATAATCTATATAACCTTTCTATTTCAAACTTTAAATTGTTTTAGTCTTAAAAGGTTGTCAAAGAATATTTACAACAAAAGGGTAGCTTACCCTCGAAGTTCAATAGCACGATAACTATTAAGCTTGTTACAAAAGATACTCATCATAATCACCACCACTTTTTTGTATAGCATAACCAATGAGACTTTGAGACAAATATACATTTCACTCTTCTACTATTATTCTTTCTATTTTAAACGTTCCATTTGAATGTTATTTTTGCTTGAATTTGTGGTTGTTCTTTATGGGGTTATCAGTCATGTTATATTTCAGATGAGACAATTTTCTTTAGGACCCTAAGCCTTTTCAAACCACCCTTATTATTATTATTATCCTTTGTTAACCCCTTTGAGCCTCCATGCAATAATTTCTTTTGTTGTTATTAAGTAACAACTCATGTCACAAGTTCTGAACCTTAATGTCTTCTATTTGATTTCTCTTAGAGTTAGATAGAATATTTATAACTTGGTATAATTTTAAACTAAGTTTGGGATTGCTCTTTGGAATTAACAATTTAAGTTTGAGGTTGTGATGACATGTCATCTTACATTATGTTTTCATTCCGAGTCACGTAATTCTAGTTTTCCCGAAACCAAGTAGTTCAATGCAAAATCATGCAAATTGACAAAACAAAGCATCTCAAGAAGATTTGGAAAGACAATAAATGAAGATTCAAGAGGACTATAAAGACATTACAAAGAGGAGAAATGATATTTCAAGTCCCAAGACAAATTTCAAGGAAGAAAACAATTAGAAGACCAAGAAAAAGAAGAAAGTGCGTTGTCAAGTGTTGCTGGCGCGCCTCGGGTGTGCTGATGTGTGTCCCAAGTGAGCAAAATTTGCATTGGAATGCGATGAGTCCCTGCCCACACGTGAGGGTTGTGTGCCTTTTGGATGAAAAGTAGCTTCTTCTTTTTTTATGTTTTTCTCCTACGGGTTTGAAGAAAAAACCCAGTTTTTCAACCCATACCTAATTAGAAATCTGCCTATAAATACAATTCCTCCTATTCTCAAATTCTCATTCAAAATGAAACAGTTTAAAAGGAAAGAAAGCACTAGAAGCTTCAACGAATGAGTCTCTCTCCTTATTCTTAGTCTATATTATTTTGTAATTTTTTCCTTAGTTACTATGAGTAACTAAACCTAATTGGGTAGGATTCTAAAATGAACCTCTATTTAATTGTTGGATCTTTTTAATTCAATTCTTTTATTCAGTTATGTTATAATCTCTATTTAAGTTTATTATTCAAAAGTCTTAATTCTTTCACAAGGACTATGGAGTCGACATACTTAGAACCTATCATTGAAGATAGAAACAGATCAAACACTCTCTTCTGAACATTGTACACTAATCTTATTATTCTCTCTTGGTAAGGTAGACGAGATAGGGCTATCCGTTTGTACAACTACAAAGGTAATATTGAATATGTGATGAACTTCTAAGATTCATGGACCCTATAACCTTAAAGTGATCTGTTGGTGAAACTTGACAGCTGGAGGGACGTATTGTCCCATGAACTCCTAACTTAAATTGAACCATTGTATGTTAAAGCCAACAAAAGAATAAAGGAAATTCGAAGATGATAAACCTATCCTGTATATCTATTAATAAACTTTTGAACTCACTTTATTTCTAGAACTAATTTGATTTGAGTCTTAAATAAGATATACTGCTTTGAGAGGAGGATATAATTTGAACTCACATTTTTGTATTGGTGTGTACTAGAGTAAACATCACAACATTTATGTGTGAGCTGTTCATTTTTTCATTATGTGTTGAGTTGGTTTGATATTCGTTGTGCCCTACCGAATAGTGTTGTGGATTATGTTCAATATCTATTGGGATCTTTATTGGAATGGTAGTGTGTTGAGAAAAGTTACATGTTTAGGTAACTTGTGTTAAGGCTACATATGGAAAGCTCGAAAGGTTTTTTTTCTTTCAACAAAATGAATTTTTTTATTTTGAAGGAAAAACGAATTTGTTATTACTAATTTACTTGATCCGATTAAACGACAATGTTTTTTTTTTATTTTTAACAAATGTCAAACATTTTTGTTTATATCAGTGGTAGTGAATGTTTTGGTGTGGTATTTTGTATCATGGTTTGAGATATAATTATAGTTATATTATTTCTTTGGCTTTTAAAAAAAAGATTAATATAAAAAACCCTATATATGATAGATGCAGAAAATCTATATTTGATCGAAATTATTTAAATTTGAATTAATCAATTTTCATTTAATATTTTCATAACCTGTTAATAATTATCTAATGATTTTTGTCAAAAAATAATAATAATAATCTAATGATTATAACTCATCACTGTAATTTATTGTTTGGAATTTATATTAGAACTCCTGCCCCCTTGTCCCAAAAGCCTATGTAACTGAAGTAGAATTTTAATTTAATAAATTAACCATTTTAGTATTCATAAAGAATTAAATATAACCATGTAATCTATGATATATATAAAGAAAATAATCCATTTTATCTCTTTTGAGTTGACTTTTTTTTTTCCTCCTAAATTACCTTCAACTTTAAATACAAATAACACATATAACAAATAAATAAGAGTAAATTCAAATATTTAAAAAGTGTAACAAACTCGGTCTTTATTGTCCACGATATATCAATTTTTTTCCTTATCCTTTAAAAAATAATTGAAGGGAGTGAATTCAAAATAAAAAAAATTCACACACAGAATATGAATATATGTCCAATTTTTTTCCCTTTATGCTTTAAAAAATGTAACACACTAGATCGAGTATATCTATACTATATATAAAGAAAATATAAGATTTTGGGATGGTCAATTATACCCTAAAACAGCTTTTTTTTTATAATAATGATTATTATTTGTGTCATAAAAAAAATAAGAATTTAGATTATATTTTTTGTTATATTATTGGTGTCATTGAAATAGATAAACAAGGTAAGTTTGATTTGTTATAATTTGAAAGCAACAATCATTTATATTTATACATTTAATCAAAATCAAAATTACATAGAAAAACATCGTTCATAATTTTTTAAATTTACCCAATAAAAAGAGAGAAAAGATTTGCTAGTTAACATAATTAACAAAATGAGTAGAATTAAGTACCTCTAGAAGACAAGGAGATAAGGTAGTCCCTTGCGTGCGTATGGAGAAACCAGGTTGCAAGCAGAGCATCCAGTTTTGCTGAACATTGTTGCCCTACAAGGATCAGTTACCGTTAAATAACCATTGTTATTTTGTACATATAAACATATTTATAAAAAATAAAATAAACAATTTATGATCATAGAATAAGATATAGAAATGAAGCTTGAATAAAACTCTTTTATATAAGAAAACTTAATTAAATACTTATGGTATAATGTTTATCATATACACCATATTTTGTCCAAAAAAAAAATCATATACACCTTATGGTCATTATTATAAGTAAAAATTTATATTTTAGGTTCATTCAATAAATGATGTATGTGATCTTTAATATATATCACATACATCATTAATTGAATAAATCTAAAAATACATTTTTATTTATAATAGTGACTGAAGAGGGTAAATACTTATGGATAAATTACTTTTATAAGAAAAAATAAAAAAAGTCAAGCTCTTATGAAAATAAGTTGAAAATAATTTATTTAAACATGTACATAAATTGTTTTCATAACTTCTTTAAATTAAAACACTCAAAATACTTATGTTAGTGCGTAATAAACTCAAATAATAACAAAAAAAATCAATAAACTCAAATAAATCAATCTATAATAATATTTTAAATGTGATAATGTTTTCTTTGGGGTTTGTGGAACCAGTATAGTGCTATATTCGATTTGAATATTCTGGACTATTGGAACCAAGCATATGAACTTGTAACATTTATGCCATAGATCAAAAGCTACTTTCTTCTTTTTATTTCTCTCTTCCTTATAAGGCCCCTACTTCACTTCTTCATAATGCATGTGCATTGGTACGATTAATTAAAAACTCCAATGTTGGGGGGAACTGAGAGGACACCTCTATGCATAGATCCAATATCCTTACCTCACAAACTCGAGATACTCATAAATTTATAAACTATATATATGCATTCCATATGCATGTGACCAAGGTCTGTAATCTTTGTGCTGCCTATTAACATCTTGTGTTGGGTATGCTTTCAATAAATTTAGATGTTTCAAAAACAAAAAAAAATGCATGTGGCCAAGTGTATATGTATAATAATGATTTCCAACAAGTTTTAAGGGAAGAAACTTGTTTGTTATTATCATGCTGAAGTTGCTTTCTTATATACCATTATGCATGTATGTATATTTTGCATGTGTGTGTATTCCCACATAAGTTGTTTTCTACAATGCACAATGTGGATGATGCAATTTGTACCATTAATTGAAGTGACTACACAAACTATAGACAACTCAATTAGTACACAGTTGCCTGATTTGATTGGTGCAAGCAAATTTATATTTTGTGTAGGTCATAGATCTTCATACATTCTAAATATGTTGTATTCCCACATATATTATAATTTTGTATACACACACATCATCTCACACTTAATAAATTAATTTTGTTAGTTTGACTCATGTAAAATTCAAATTTTAAGATGTTTTTAGATTCTATCTGAAAAAGAAAATTGACAACATGATATACCAGGCCGTCCTCGATAATTCAGAAGCTTCGTAATAATTTTGACAACTTTCATTTAAAAAGTATTAAAAAAAATCCAACACAACTTAGAGTGACAAACATCCATTTTTTGTAGTTAAATATACCAGCAATGATTTAAACATTATATTTACCTACAGATAAATAAACATTTACCTATAGACAATGTATAATTGACAAAATTGTTGAATTTTAAACTTTTACCTATAGAAAAATGACATTTAGTGATAGATTTTGCTCGTAGATATAAAAAAAAAAAAAAAAACTTCCTTTTTTAAGGGCCCTGATGTACTTGCACAAGGTCGGCCCTGATCTGATATCAGATCACTACTTTAATTAGGCTTCATATGTTTAGTCTAATTGTGAGAGGAATATTGAAAGTTCTATATTAAATCTCGTAAAAAAAAACTTATTTATATATGAAAGGACATATATTTTACCTTACAAGCTCTTGTAAGTTTGATTATAAAGACTTGGTTAAAATTATTAACATATATTTAATCTAAATCTTGTTTTTTCTGAAATAATATATAATAAGATACAAGAATTACTCCAACCATTTGATGAGAGGATAAAGAAAATGTCATTGTAAGCTTAACTCAATTGGTAAGGATAATACATAATATCTGTAAGGTACGAGGTTCATATCCCGATCACCATAAAAAAAAAAAAAAAGCCCTAAAAGGGAAAAACAAAAAACTACTTGTTGGTATGACAATTCACTGGTGAGTAACGGTCTCAAATTGATAGAAGTTGAGAAATATATACGTTAAAACATATATATATATATATATATATATAGGATGTATATTATGAGAATGATCATCAACTATTAGATCAAAAATAAATGGTTGAGATTAAAAAAAAGTCACATATATATACCGGCTTCTCACTAATGGTGCGCCCCTCAACCTTGGTGTGCCTTTGATTTATGATGATCTTCTTTGGAGGAAGGACGTCGCGCTTAAGGTCTTGATTTTTGCTTGGAGGCTATTTCGAACTAGGTTGCCTACTAAGGTTAATTTATTTCGTTGGCCGGTATAATTCAACATGAGGATCAACTGTGTGTCAGTGGGTGTGGTGAGCAGGAGAATAATGATCATTTAATCTTAAATTGCGGTGTTTTTGCGCAGCTTTGGCAATTGGTTTGGAATTGGTTACATGTTTATACAACTTTGCCGTCAAACATAGAGGATCACTTCCTTCAGTTTGGCTCGGCTTCTGGTCATGCAAGATCGCGGTGCTATTCAATGTTTATGATTTGGTTTGCGACTTCTTGGATTATCTGGAAGGAAATAAACAACAGAATTTTTCGGGGCCAAGAGAACACAACTCTTAAGCTTTTGGAAAATATAAAACTTCTTTCCTTTTGGTGGCGTAAAGCAAATTGTGTTTATTTCCCTTATCAGTTTTATGATTGGTGTCAAAACCTTTTATTATGTTTAGGTGGTACTTAATTAGTTTTATTATTTTGTTTGAACTCTTGTTGTATCTTTGGTATGTCCTTTCAGGCACTCCTTGTGCTGGTGGGATAGTCTTTTGGTGTTAATATATTCAATTTTGGTTTTTTTTTTTTTAAAAAAAGTCACATATATACATCTCTTTATTATATAAATCATAAAATCATTTACCTTTTCATCTTCTTCGACCCAAAAATTCATATGCATAACTCTAAAACCCCAAATAAAACATAATATGCATTATGAAATTAGTCATGTCTTTGGCTAGCTAAATATTTTCTTAATAATCTCATTGCTTTATAATGTTCTATTCATGTATACTAGAAATCTATGATTCCTTCAAACAGTAAAGTTCAATAACACATGTTGACTAAAATAATAATTGTGATGAACAATATATTTTGGCTGCTCCACTCCACTCTAGCAATATGATCCATGCATGTGTGGCATGACTGCTACTGCCACAGTGTCAGCAGGACGATGGATGCTATGCTTTGATGATTCATTTGCCAAAAGATCTTTGTTACTCCTCTGTCTCAGGATTTTCATGTCTTATTAAATAGTTTAGCCTACATCACATGCCACTTAACAATCATGCTGTCTCCACCTAGTTGGATAAGAATTTCAATTTTATGTGTGTTTGAGTAATATTTTTTTTATCAAATTAGCACTTCCATAAAAAATTATAAGAGTTGGATAATTTGTTCTTTAAATTTGCAAAATAGTAATTTGGTCTTTAAAATTAAAGATTGTAAGTCAATTTAGTTATATTTCGAAATTTAGCGTCACAATCTTAAAGGTTCTATGTTTTCTTATGTAGCTTAAGATTATTCAAGACAATATAGATTTTTGATTGGTTTTTTTTGTCAGGTAGCCTAGTGGCTGGAGCTCACACATTTTAAATATGGAGAAGTGGAGTGTCTGGGGTTCGAACTCTGACCCCTGCATATAATATGCATTTGTCCCTACCAACTGAGATAAGTTCACAGGGACGATTTTTTATTGGTTTTAATACATGTTTTTACATAAATCATTTAAAAAAAATGTTAACGATCGGTGCCCTGAGACACTCTTTAAGGACTTTAGACAGTAAGTTTTTATGAAAACTTATGCATTTAATGCATCGAAAATAGAAATATTAAACTTTTTCAATGAATAGTTTTTTAATTAGAAATCCTTAAAAAACATGCTAATGATACTTGTTACGAAGACTCATAATTTAATGGTGAAACTAAAACTACCGACGTTCTCTAATTTAAGGAATTAGAAAATTTCAGTGTATTTTTTTATATAAATGAATTTGTTGATGAACAAAATAAATTAATTTACTAAATATGTTACTATTGCCACTTATCTATATGAAGACTTTTTTTTTTTAAGGATATATTAAGACCTTTGCTGCCTTGTAATGCACACACAAGACAAACATGTTGGGGCTTCTCTTTTGCAGTTCTTCATAATATCACATGCATATAATTAAGAGAGATAAATCATTAGGGTTTTTTTCTTTACCATTATTTTCAAGTGAAAAATTATTTAAAGTAAACTATTGTCTAACATGCACAAACAAAATATTCTTACATCATGTATAAATATCATTTTCATCATTGACTCAATAAATCATATCATATCTTATTTAATGTGAATTTTTTTAAAAGAATTTAATGAGAAATTTATTAATCTAATATTGAAAACTAACTTGTGCATAATTCAAAACTTTGTCTCACTAATGCATCACATAGAATTAATCTTAAAGTAAAGCATAATTGGTAATAGAGTACCAATAATTAAAGTAACAAAATGAATATAGCTGTTTGATATTTATGATATAAAGATATATAACAAACTTGTTATATTTTTCTTTGACATTAAATTTGTAATATTGCTGATGATACAATTAACTACTACCGACTCTTCTTAGGCACATAATACAGACCTTTTCATTTTGATTAAATTTTCTCTATGCATAAGAACAAGTTATTGTTAAACCTGTAATCACTTATTTAATTTTTTTGAAATTCTTATCGCTCAGAACAATCATGTGTGATAGTATAAATTTTATTTATGTTTTCTGATGATTACTGAAGAGTTTGTCTTCTATGTAATTACGTATGATTTTAGAGATTATTATTTGTAGTTGAGCTTAGAATATTAAATTCAACTCTTATATTTAGAAGTTCTTGAATTTTATGCACTCATTTGCATTTTTTTTTTCTTCATTTTTTAATCACATTATTCACTTTTTTTTATGATGTCATTGAAGTATACACATGTTCACCAAATATTTTTCTATTAGATTCATAAGAAAAATAATGATTGAAGGGTATCGTTATTCTTTGACTAGTTCTTCCACTATTCTACCTACCACTTCTGACAAATAACAAGAACCAATGGTTTATAACATTTATCCGGTTTTCTTTAACAAATAGTCCTTCGATCTGTTGAACAATAACTAAAACAGGAAGATAAACTGCAAATTCTGTGAACATAATAAAGTTATAGAAAGATGATTGTGAAGAATTATTTTAAAGTCTAAAAAGTACATGGAGGTTTAATATGAATTATAAGATGAGACCATTTTAAAGTCTATACTTCCATTTTAGTAAAATTATTAAATTTTGGTTTGGAAATTATTTTTCATACATTTAATAAATTAGTGCAATAGATTTTATTTAATACAATTTTTTTAATCGATGATAAAATCATTTGATTTAATCCTTTTTGAAATAATATTAATTTTAGAAAAGTTTTTATTAGTTTTAGTTTTAAAAATAGAAAAATGAGACATTGTATCCAAAAGCTTAACACCCTCAAATTAAGGTTCAATTTTATACAAGCCCAAGTGAGTAGTATCAAGAATTCTGCTCTTTATCCAACAGACGCTAAAAAAACAAAAATTAGTGAGGGATATTTAGTGAGGGAAAACGTGAAATTCCTCTCTAATTCCGTCACTAAATTTTGCGACCAAGGAATTTGTGA
>Ga0315915_1008976_pt1 | contig 11530 bp, 6 predicted proteins | sample MpolbnodulesMG_FD_207738 | JGI IMG/M metagenome (GOLD analysis project Ga0315915, IMG submission 207738) | Medicago polymorpha root nodule microbial communities from Los Angeles, California, United States - branched nodules | ecosystem: Host-associated > Plants > Roots > Nodule | place: USA... | reverse complement strand
TAATGAAAGCAACACTTCAAAGTTTTCTCGAGCAATGGTGTGACCCTTTTGTTAGTACACTGCTTCCTTACATTTTCTGTCTTTTTTTCTTCCACTTTATTTTACTAATAATCTATTGAAAAATACCAACAAATATTTTAAGGCACCGATTAAAAAATCAAATATAGCAGTAATTATATCGGATCTTGTGTAATCAACTCCTCAAAAATTTAAAAAACATCACTTTCACTTTAAATTTTTTTTTTTGTTTCCTTAACCATTATCCATAGGACATTGGTTAGCATGATCTTAATCTATTAAAGTAATTTAAAAAAAAAGTATTATTACATTTAATTACATGTATCAATATTGTGTTTGTGTTGAACACCGACAATATCAAACATGTATTTCATCAAAAGTGTTGATGTTACACAAGTAATAACTCAATTCATCCTTTAAAAAGATCCTCGCAAGTGATTAGTGGAATTGAATCAACAGATTAATTTGACCTTGAGCTGGATATAAGTTTTTTTCTTTTTAAATAACTCAGTTCATTCTCTTCCCTTCTATACCCCACACAACAGAAAGCAGACAAAAGCGAAACTGTTCACTTTTGGTTTCTTCTTCCTATTCCTGTTTCTGTTACTGTTGTGTGGTCCAAAACCATAGGACAAATGTTTACTATAAAAATAGAAAAGGACAGTTTTCAGGGTAAAGTATTATATGTTCCATTTTAGAATATCTGCATTCAATTTAGTACTCTTTAATTAGTATAGCACAATTCGACAAATACATGGGGTTTAAAGATGATCATACATGGTGTTGATCCCAACTATGAAACACGGATACAGATATCAGACACGATAGAAACACTGACACGTCGACACTGTTGATAATTTCAGAAAATCATTTAATTCAGTGTAATTATATGTGTTGATGTCGGACACGACACTTGTCCAACACTGAAACACGCCTAAACCAAAGAGTGTTGATGCTTCATAGTCCAAGACTTGTGTGTATGGAAGATCATTTGTTTAGAAAGTTGGTCAAGCTTCATATAGGTCTCAATATTTTGAAGGATTAATATGTGACTCTAGCCATGATTTTAAACTGCACTTTTGGTTATTTTGGAAATTAATTTTATTGTGGTAAAATGCGACTGATACCGTTGAAATTGTGGTTGTGATGCCACTTCAAAGACTTCAAAATATGCAATATTGAAGCCGCAATTGCGGTTAACCATGACTCAAACTCTAAGATATATACCGGTATCAAGCATGATTTTAAATCATGTTTAACGTTAAGAGAAATGCTAACATGTGCCCTAAAATATTTGTTTGTGTATTACGTATAGAAATTCGATAGGGAAAATTTGATAAAAAATTGATAAAAATTTGGTTATGACCCTAATGTTATATATACCACTTTAACAAATATTCATTTAACATAACTTAGAGAAAGAGAAATAAATAGTGAACTGCTATATAACTTCTCAACAAAACCGGTCTAAGAGTAAGATTATTAAATCTCTTGCTTTAGGGTCACAAACAAAAAGTTAATTTTTAGTAGATTTTATTAATAAAAAATACCTCATGCAGGTAAAAAAAGGACCCACATATTAAATTCATATTAGGTCTCACTTACTATTAAAAATTAGGGAAATGCTAATTTGTGTCTTTATAACACATGTTAAGAATTCCACTAATAAAAATTATGTATTGAAAATTGTATTAATTTATTGCTCAAAAAGTGTAATATTAATTTTTTTTATTAAATTCTTACCATTAGTTGAATGTTTAACTTGTGTCTTTAAGTGCATGAGTTAGTATAACTCTAAAAATTATCAGACCAGTCTTACTCAAGAATATAATATGTACCTCATTTTTTTTTTAAGGAAATATGTACCTCGTCTTTTTTTTTGAGAGAAAATATGTACCTCGTCTGTTTAGTCCATAATAGCATTTGATTATGCCACCAAATTAGTTAACAAACAAAATCCGACTTCATTAAGGTTTGATCTTGTTGGTCTGTCTTTTAACAAAAGTAAGATCATTGTGTTACCAAGCCACTTGCAAAGATTATTATGTCTACAAGCTTAGTAATTAAGAACTTTATTTAAGAAGTTTATGCTTTTCATGTAATACATCATACTTTATAAGGAATGAACCTTATACTAGTGTGGTTAATTATTACTTTGTTCTAGATCTACTATCAAACAAAGTAGGAAGAATAGTGGATATATATGGAATCCTATCTACATGGCAATATCGATTAAAATGGTTAGGCATAATGTTGCATGAAAATCTAGTTCAAAATATTTTTTAGTTGAGGTTTGGCTTTGCATTTACACTATGTATTAAAGGCGATTTAGAATTGAGAAGTGATTGTAGTTCTTTGATCAAAATTATCTCATATTCCGTTAGATTTTTTATCGGTAGGAGTCAAACTCGATACTTTAGAATTTACAACACTCACAAACAGTCAAACATTATAAATGAAACACTTGTGCTAGATTCTAATAATTCAACTTCCATTAGATCATATAAAGGTTATGTCCTAGAAAAGGTACACGGAGAAGGACTAAGGCTAGTCGTTGCCTCTAACCTAGATTTCATAAGTAAAAATGACCAAAATTTCCTGGTCAATTCGATCTTGATCGATCAAATCATATTCAATATCAACCACAATGTGTTTCAAACATGTAGTTGGAACATGAGTGATTGTTCAACTTAAAATGTGCGACTACATATAACTTTGCCCTAGAACGCGCAACTACATTTTTTTTTGAACAAATCAAAATGATATACATAATAACCATTAGTGAATCTCCCCACACAAGGCATGCAGACATAGAAACACCTGTAAATATTTACAGAGTCACAGTGCTATACTAAAGCACCAACCAAAAACAGAGAAACTAAATTACATGTAAATGCCCATAGAAGAAAGCGGTTGTTTCCACCAGTCATGATAACTGTAACTGAAGGAAGCAACTGAGGCTTTCAACCAGAGGAACAAGTTTAGCTTAACTTTTTCAATGAGGGTAAAGGGAGTAGCAACCGTATTTTGGAAGACTCGGTTGTTCCTCTCCTTCTAAAGAACCCAAACAGTAGCAAACCAGATTATCGAAAATGTCTTAGCTTTGATTTGAGATTCGACCATATGGTTGATCTATGAGATAAGAAATGAGAATATTTTTATTATATCACGAGTAATTACGCAGAGATTGTAAATCATATTTAGACATTAACATCAAAATTGTTTTTGGTTCGCTTAAAACCTCATTTTACTTATTCTATAGGTGAATCCTATAAAATGTAATTCTTGATCTCTTCCTATTCCATTGTTGATAAATATTTTTTGCTACTTCAAAGAACATTAATCATGCTTTTATATACTTAACCAATAGGATGTTTTGGCTTTTAAAAAAATTACATAGATGAAATATTACAATTTTCCTAGTACATATGTTGTAGTTTAATAAATGAATTATTAGGAATATAAGGATTTAGAAGGTTATATCTGATGGCAGGAAGGTGATAACTTTGGAATGGCTGCCTTGAATGATCATTGTCATATGGGCCATGTACGATGTGCTTTCCATGGTTTCAGTGTTTGAGATTTTTATTATTGACTAGACTACACCTTCATTTTTACCACTAAAAGAAGCAAAAGATTGTGTTGGGAAACTCCTTTTAATGGCATTATTACACTGCACGCACCATATATATATACTCCATAATATCACTCCTTTTTTTTTCTTTTTCTTTTTTCCTATTTTTTCCTTGGGTTAATTTGTTTGACATTTTTTTAAAACATGTTTGGCAAGAAATTCTTGCTCATCGATATTAAAGTGAGTTTAGCCTTATTTTTTTTTTTATAACGAAGGAATTAACCGATATACATTTTTTTGAGAGAAAAAAAAAAAGATTGATATGCATATAAATAATGAGTGATATTTTTTTCTTGCATTAATTTAATTTATAGAAAACTATCACTTCGGACTCATGGTGTATTTAGTACCATATTTACACAATTTTCAGAACTATTACCTCATGGTGTATTTAGATTTTTAGAACTATTACCTCATGGTGTATTTAGAACTATTACCATTTATTTAGAACTATCACTTCTGACTCATGGTGTGATTAGTACCATATTTACACAATTATTCGTTTTTATGTTAAAAAAATTTTAAGGATCTTTTTTTCATTCAACAATTTTTTTTAGTTTATTGTTTAAAAAAATATATTTAGTTTATTGTTAAGAAACTCACATTAAAAAAAATTATGACATGAATACATATTTATAAATAGCCTTTTGTCAAAAAAAATAAAAATAGCGGTAATCCTTACCATTCAAGTTGCTTTTGTTTTGTAAAAGTTGAATAAAGATTCGAGCCGAATCGTAAGATAATGTTAACGAATGCTCTCAGACATTCTTTAAGACCTTTAAATAGTATTTTCTCCGTTCCTTTTTAATTGTCGTTTTTAGAGAAAAAAAAATTCTTCCCATTTAATTGTTACTTTCAAAGTTCAATGCAACATTAAATGTTGTTTTATCAATATTACCCTTAGATATTTATTGCGGAGAGAGAAACATATAAAATGAAGGGAAATGCTAACCGGTGCCCCCGGGGCATTGGTTAAAGATATGAAAAAGGAAGTTATATAGTAGTTAATGCATTGAAATTGTGTAATTAATTTATAATAAAGTCAAAAACAGTTTCCTTTTATGGTAATAATTCCCTTTTATGGTATGCTTAACCGGTGCCCCGGGGGCACCGGTTAGCAGGACCCTAATTTTAATATTTATAGTATTTCTTTCCTTTTTATGTTGGGAAATGCTAACCAATGCCCCCGGGCACTGGTTAAGGATATGAAAAAGGAAATTATATAGTAGTTAATGCATTGAAATTGTGTAATTAATTTATAATAAAGTCAAAAACAGTTTCCTTTTATGGTAATAATTCCCTTTTATGGTATGCTTAACCAGTGCCCCGGAGGCACCGGATAGCAGGACGACCCTTTTATGTTTTACAGACTTTCTTTCCTTATTTGATCACATTTATTATTTGAAATAATTAAAAATAAATAGTGATACCTTATATGATCATACGATTAATTAATATTTGTAATTATCGAACAAAAAAAACATGTCCACATTCATCAGGCTCGACAGTATATAATAGTAAGAAACTAATCATAGGTTTCAATATCATTGTATCGTTCAATCACTTGGGCAAGAAAGATGGTAACAATCTCTAAATCTTTGTTATTAGTTTCTTTGTTACTAACAATTCTTGTTGCATTGCAGTTCAAAGACTGCAAAAGCTCGTTACCCATTTTTGATAAAGTACATGTGTACGTTACTAACAACTTGACTAATTACCAGCTCGGTATTGATTGTAAAGACAGAAATTATGATTTTGGCTTTCGAACAATTCGATTTGGCGAATTTTATTTCTTCAAGTTTAGACCGACATTAATTGTAGGAAGGTCCTTATATTTTTGTAGTTTTTCATGGATTAATGGTAATACCCACTTTGACATCTATATTCAAAATCGTGATCAGGATTGCGGAAATGAATGTCATTGGGTAGTAAACGAATCAGGACCATGTAAGAAACAGGCGAACGGAGAAAGTAATAGGAGTTTTGAGTTATGCAAGCTTTCTTTCCATCCTTTCTATGAATCATAACCTTCCCAATTCCTTCAGCACAAACTATGCTATTGTCTGCGAATCTTATCTTTCTATATTCACTAAATCATCTAATTCAGAAAACCATGCTTTTTTTACCTGTCATGTGATTTTAGCACCCAGTATCCAAGTACCATTCATCATTCTTTTCTTCTTCTTCTTCTTTGATTGTTGCCATTAGAAGAACTTCTTCAGAATCTGAATCCTCGTCTTGAGCAAACTAAGCTTCATAACCCTTGCTCCTTGGCACTCTCTTAGACTTACATTCAGATGCATAATGACCCCACTTCCGGCAATTATAACATTGAATGTTCTTCTTGTCTTTCTTCTTCTGATCTGATGCAGACTTTACATCTTCTTTCTTGCTACCTTCCTAGTTCTTGCTAGAACCTTCACCATCCTTGTAGGATTGATCAATCCAGGGTTTCTTCACCTTCTTGAATTTTCCTTTCTTCACATACCGAGCTTACAAAACTTGATCAGATGCAACACCTTTACCTCTTGTCTTGATTCTATCAGTTAATCTTAATTCATGTGCTTCAAGACTTGCTTACAATTCTTCAATTTTCATAAAATCCAAATCTTTAGATTCTTCCAATGCAACTACAATATGATCAAATATTGGTGCCAAAGTTCTGATAACTTTCTCAATCTTCATCAAATCAGTAACACTTTCTCCATTTATGGCCATCTGATTTGACATATTCACAACCTTGTTAGAGTACTGACTTATGGTTTCTTCTTCTTCCATAGTTAATACTTCATACTGTTTTCTTAAAGCTTGAAGCCTCATTTTCTTCAATTTACCATCTCCAGAATACAACTTCTTCAGTGCATCCCAAGTTTCCTTTGAACTTTCATAATGCATGATTTTATCAAAAATCTCATTGCTTACACACCGATGCATCAAGAACATCACTTTCCCATCTTTCTTCTTTGCATCTTTGCTTGCAGCTTGTTGCACATCTGTTGTGTTTCTTGCTAGTGATGGTAGACCATCATTCACCATTTCAAGCACATCCTGATACCTGAAGATCACCTTCATCTTCACGATCCACAGGTCGTAATTCTTGCCTTCAAAAACTGGTAAATGCGCAGGGAAATTATTGTTATAAGTTGCCATTCTTCACGAATTCTTTAACAACAATGAACGAATCAGGCTCAAGATACCAATTTGATAGAACAGGGTGGATATACCAATAGAACAAGGTGGATTGCTATGAAGAAACTTGTGCAAAAATAGTTAAAACAGAAAACTGTGCAAGAAGAGGTATTCCCTTTATATATTGGTATGATATATTATTGGTAAAAATGAAGGGAATGCTTCTAAAATTAAATGAACATTTCAATTCATATGTAAAGATTAGCTTGAAGATTTATTACTCAACTTCCACTCATTGTATCAAGCCAATGGATAAATTTACTATTTCCTATTACAATGCTTAAACTTTTTTGAAAATAATGTTTTAAAAGGTGAAGAGCAAAGTGTGGAAGGATGCATATCGAGACATTATAATGCAAACCAGAATTCCAACAACATCTGGAGACTGGAACCAAAATGCCTACAATGACAAAATTAGACTTCCAATCCAATTACATTTAAAGCTAGAGGGACATAGGTGCTATTCAATGACATAAACTGTTGTCTGTCCAAGTAGTCAACTTATGCACATCTATCAAACTAGATTAAGTCAAAAATAAATCAAACTAGATAAAAATAAACTAGCAAATTTTGGTCTTAATCTTTATAAATAAACTTGTAAGCACTTTTAGATGATCTTTTAGAACATTCGTTTCAATCTGATTGTTATTCTCGTCGAGCAAATTTGTGGCGACTGTAATTGTAGAATTGATTTTATTTCAATCAGATTGTAATTGCAGAATTGATTTTATTTCAATTAGATTGTAATGGCAGAATTGATTGTTTTTCAATGACATAAACTGCAGATCCCTCACATTTTTGGCTATTCTCTTTCAAGTGAATGAAGTTTGTAGAGGAGATTTGAATTTATAGTAGTACTTCACTTCAGAAGAGAAAGAGAGACATATCTTTGTTGAATGTTTCAGGTTTGTTTTAATATCTGCTAAATGGATAATATTATTAAAGTCCCCTCGTGCAAGCGATAATATTATGGTTTCGTGACTTCTTGTACTGCCATAATTGCCACATTGGATTAAGCGTTTAAATTAAGATTACTGCTAAAAAAACATAGATTAGATCATTGGAATAACTTCAAGCAACAAGTGATGCAAAGAAAAACTTAAATAAACCAAAAAACAAATAAGTATTTACAAAAACTCACTAAGACTCTAGATGGACAGTCAATTCTTACATGATGTGGCGCAGTTAAAAAAATGATGTGGTAAGTCAATTCTTGAAAATGCTAGCTCTAGAAAGGTTTCAAGTTTCAACCACATATCAACTTAAATCATCAAAAAGATTAGCTAGAAGCTAGAATATGTTTATAAAAAGGATCTGGATCTGAAAGCAACCTTTCAAGGATGGTGCTAAAACTAGAACAGAGTTATTCTAAGCTTCCATTGGTTATGTTGGTTTGCAATACAGAACACAGAAAAATTTGACTAACATGCTCAACACAAACATTATCATAACCTTCAATGCTATTAGATAATGACAACAAAACTAAAGGTTTGTATTCAGCAATTTCAAATCACTTAAAATCTTAACAAAGAAAAATAAAATTACTAGTCTTTTACACTGAAAACACTCTGCAAAGGATTTAACTAAATTTTAAGTTTCAGATTTGAGATTCATTAAGAAAATCCAACAAAACCTACTCTTGTCATCAACAAATAAATAAAATTAAAACAGAAACAAATCAAAATTAAAATTAGTGAATGAGATAAATACATTTCATTTGATTGGTTGAAGATGATATTAACAAGGAAGAATGAGTTGGTCAACTAACACAAAGCCTATTTTATAATGACCAAGTAGTCAAACCTAGGGCTAAACACTAAAAATATTAAATATGAAATATAAATAAACATAAACTATTATGTTTGTTGACTTTAGTCTAAGAGTCAGTACATGGTAGAGCTTGCAAGATCTGTTGACTCCGAGTTGTTGTGTTGTTTTGATTTGGAGAAATTTGAAAGTGGAGTGGAAAGCAAAGAAACTTGACAGACTTAGGTCTGGAACGGAAGATCCTGTTCCTATAGTGAACAGAAACATTGACATTGAGCCCAAAAACAAAATCCATTCCATATTCATCAATGTCATTCACGGACAGTGTGAAAAACACTATTACTCCTCCCTCTCCCATGTAATGATCAGTGAAAAACGAAGGAAGAGAAGATCTGTTGAGGAGAATGGGTAAATGTTCCTCCTCCTTCTGGAACAATTCAACAGTGACATTGTCGAAATACATTCGGTTGTGGTCAAAGTCTGTAGGATTTGAGAAAGATAGTGAAAAGTTGAAGTGTTCAGTGTTGTTGTTGAGAGATGCGGAGTCGACTTGGAGGGTTGGGATGTAGGAAATGTAACAGTCGACGGATGCGAAGAAGATAACGATGGAGGCAAAGCACAAGAAAAATAAAATGACAAAGACGACGTAAAGCATCAGTACACGAGAAAAGCATGGTGTCATGCTCATGCTCTGTTCAGGCGAGGCGGAAGCAACCGTGGAGGGTCTCATTTCTAAGAGATCACAATCACAAACTTTCATTTTTTAGATGAAAAGGTGGGTGGATAGTGGATACAACTTCACTTTTTCTTTCATTTTTTGGGATCCTTGAATTGGGTGGGAATTAACTATGCAGTAGTATACATGTCATTGTCAATGTGGGGTGGGCAACATTAATTACCTATCAATCGAATTAAAAATAAATAAATAAATAAATAAGAGATCTTTGTCCACCAATAAAAATGAAAACATTTTAAAATAAGAATATAGATAAATAAAATCACCGTCTTAATAATTTTATAGAAGAAATGCTAGCAACACATCTTCTAACACACACTTTTCAACACACTCTCTTTGATTGGTTAAAATACATATGGAACCCACCAAATCTATATGGGACCCACATAATTTGATGGGATCCATGTGAATTTTAACCAACCAAAGAGAGTGTGTTGAAAAATGTGTGTTAGAAGGTGCGTTGCTAGCATTCCTCTAATTTTTATTATTCTCTTCAAGTACTATCTTTACAATAGATTATGTTTTTGTAGAAGGAAAATCTTGCAAATTACAAATATACGAAGGACTTAAAATAAGGGAGTTTCTACGGTACACCATTAAATTAAGGTGTACCGGTACACCTATTTGATAAATCAATAAGTTAATGATCATTTTTATATAATAAAGAGATATTTGTCGATTTTTATATTTTAGAAAATATTATTTCATAAGAAAAACATCATTTCATTATTTATATGAGTCGTACTAATTTTTTAACATTTTATGGAAAAAATAATCAATATTCACCATCATGAGAAATAAAAATTAAAAAAAAGTTGAATTGTGATTTGCCGACACTTTTGAAAAATAAAATATAATTATGATAATTATAACCAATAGAAAATATATTTTTTCTAGAAAAAATAACTCATTAAACTATTTATTTAACATATAGGTGTACCGGTACACTCAATTTTGTTGAGTGTACCGTAGAAATTGCCCTTAAAATAATACTTCCTCGGTTCCATATTAAGTGACATGGTGAACTCTGCCACACATACCAATGCATATGTTTTATTTTTGATATCTTCAATTCTCTATTAGAAAAAATTATGAAAATTTAATATTTTAAAAATATTCATCGAGACGAATTCAACAATATCTTACATGATATTATTTATCTTTGTGAATTAGTAGAAAAATATGATCAAAGTATATTAAATCAATAATACATATTGTCAAATAGGTCATCTATTGTGAGATAGAGGAAGCATGTCATTAAGTGTATGCATGGTTTTGTTTCTAAGGCTTTGTTTGGATGAGAGAAGAAAGTGAAAGGAAAGATAGTTAAAGGAAAGATTGTTGAAGGATAGAAAGTGAGTAGAAAGTGAGTGGAAAGTGGGATGATTGTTTAGTTGTTTGATATGGATGAAAGAGAAAAGAAAGATATATATTTATGAAATGACAAAAGTAGCCTTTGTTTTTAGTGGTAGCCTTTGTATTTGATGATAACAACACTTGATGCTATATACACTTTAAAAATGCCGGTAATTTTTTTGGAAAAAGTTATAAAAACGAAAAAATAATATGTCTAAAGTCTTGAAGTGAAAAGCATGTTAATTGTATAAAAGAAAGAGAACATGCACGGCGAACAATAATTTTGCTCCACAAAGGAGGGTGGTTTGGTCAATTTATCAAATTGGAGGTTGAGATCATGTTTCTGCGCATTTGAAAGTTTTTAGGCGCGGGACCCACTAATCTGAGGGCTTTCCATCCTCTCTAACATGCATACCAAACAATGGAAGCACGTTTTTCCACAGACTTTCAATCCTCTCAGCTATCCATCCCTTCCCTTTCAGCGGAAACAAACGATGCCTAAGAGTTAAAATTGATTCTGACATATTTAATTGTTTTGAAGTAAAATTAATTTTGTCTCTAGAATTGATTATATTTGAAGTTAAGATATGTATCTTTTCATTTTAAATTTGGTTTTTGCACATAAATTTTAAAGTTCAATTCATTTTTACATGAATGCATCCAACACAAATCAATATTATTTCAACTCATTTTTAATCGGAATCCATTTTACAAAATCAATTCTAAAAAAATTATTAAGTGTATGTTTGGTTCCATTTGTAGAGGAGTTAAAATTGATTCTTGCATGTTTGGTTACTTTCGAATAATTTTGCTTTATAATTGATTATATT
>Ga0315915_1008975_pt1 | contig 11530 bp, 8 predicted proteins | sample MpolbnodulesMG_FD_207738 | JGI IMG/M metagenome (GOLD analysis project Ga0315915, IMG submission 207738) | Medicago polymorpha root nodule microbial communities from Los Angeles, California, United States - branched nodules | ecosystem: Host-associated > Plants > Roots > Nodule | place: USA... | reverse complement strand
ATGTTTTTATACTATTTCGAGGCAGATATTTGTGAAATACAATAATACGAGCATATGATCCTGTACACAATTTTGCAGTTCTAGTTTGTAACAGGTTTCAAAACCTCCATATGAGATGATTTTCTTGAGCACATTTCATAGCCACACATGCATTGGAAAATGAGTGTGCCTGAAGTTTTGGTACGTTGTGTGAACTATTTGAATGATGAACAACAAGACAAAATGTAATGCTAATGATATTGAGATTAAAATCTAGCATATTTAAGTTTACAAGAGCATGTTGTTGAGGAACATTTATGGTTATTACCAGACATTTTAAAATAAAATAAAAAATCATGACCTAAATCCTTTATACATTGTCAGTAACACAGGCAAAATTGAAGCAGGTGTAAATTGTTAACTGACCTGGTATCTGCGTTTATTTTGAGAAACAATATGTCGTGCTTTGGTCTGCACTGCCTTTACTGCTTCCTTTGAAGAGTCCACCAACCCTTTAGTGAATGATTCAATTATATTAGGTTGCTCGGCTCCTGAACTGCTCGTAGCAAGCTCATTTGAGGGACTTCGTAGTCCAATCCCACTAGTAAGACGAGCAAATGCCGACATGCCATTGTTCTCAGTCTGTGAGTTCTGATCTGCAGCCCCAAACCTCAGATTTCTCGCCCAGGAAGATATACTAGAAACTGGTGACAAGGATGGTGAATCACGTGCATTGTCATTTTCAGCAGGCACTTTGGCGGAGTAAGGTTCAGTCTTCGAAGATGGAGGAGCGGGTTCCATCAATGAGTCACTCAAATGCAGTTCTGTAAAATAGAAAGCCAATCTAAGGCACTTGCAGTTTAAGCAGCTAACAACAAATTAACTCGATAAGGGTTTTATGCCTCTATAGGTTGATTAAGTCTAGCAAAATACTAAGTGAAAAACATGATAAACAAACAACAAAGAATGTTTATGAACCGTAATAAAAAATAAAAAATAAAAAAAAAACGTTTATGATTAAATTGCTATGAATGTGTCTGGATTGACTTATTTGAACTTATCTACTGGCATAAACACCTATGAAACCGTTTGAGAGAGCTTACGGTCAGAAATAGCTTAAGACATGTTCATAAGCTGAAAACATCTTATTATTAGAGATTTAAAAGTTAGTTACATAACTCGTAACTAATCTAACTAATATGTAACTAACTTTTAAATCTCTAATACTTATTTCCATAAGCTTTCCTGGATAGCTTATAAAAACAACTGATAGCTTATTCGAAAATAATTCGATTTTATTTCATCTTTTTGTAACAAAAATAGTCTATACATAAAAAATAAGCACTTATGCTTTAAGTGCTTAATTCAAGTTGTTTATCCAAACAGAGCGTAAATAAAAAGGCGTGATGAAATGATGCTAAAAAAGCACCTAGTTTGTAAACATGATGAAAACACCTACAGCATAAGCCAATTGATTTCTGAATAGAATCATTAACTCGATTGTGAAATGAATCGAATCAAAACAGTGCAAAAACATGAGCATTGGAAATTAAACAGAGAGATCTGAAAATGGAGTTTTCATTGATACAACAGATTGAGGTGATTTGTAAACAATGCCGAAGCATGATCGCGCCGTTGATACAAGAAATGGAAAACGAAAGAGAAGTGGATCGCTTACCGGCGACCGTGACGGTGTAACTAATTTTCCGATCTTTGTTCGGAGGGAATAACAGTTTTTTGAACGGAAAAGAAAGCGTGTGAGATTTGCAGAGATTGAGATTCGGATCAATGTAGGTTCATTTGATTATAGTGTAGAGTCACCGGCACGGAACAGAGTGTTTACCATTTTAGAGAATGAAAGAAACAAGATTCATATGCTTACTTATTTCATAATCCATTCAGCTAGAGATTAGGACATGCGATCAAAGTTAACTGAAATTCAGTAAGGTAATTTGTAAAAACTTAGAAAATAATATAGGGGTTACATAATTTTTTTTGTGCAACCTATTTTTTAATATACTAAAATTATACTCATTGATATTTCCACTCTTAAATTTATTAATTCTAATTTGGTCGCTAAAAATATGTCCTTGTTTTTTTTGACAAGAAAAATATGTCCTTGTTAACTCTTATTATTATTTATTATAGTGGTTATCAAATGAATCGTATGACTAAGATTTATTATTATCAACTAATCTCATACACAATGTCTTCGTCTCACCATATTTATTTATTCTTTTTTTTTTATTACAAGAATCTTACCTTTTAATAACTACCTCTTATTTATTCATCTATTTTATCATTTTTTTAAGAAAGAAAAAAATATAATCAATCGTTTGTTGTTATGTTCGACCAAACTTTAAATAAATAAAAAAGAATTTAACACCTAAAATTGGTCTAATAGTATTACATTAAAAACTTGGAGTATACTCATCCTCAATATTTCAAATTCGATTTTTTAGTCAATTTGAGTTGGCTAGTTTAATTTCTTAAAAAATCAAAAAAACTCTATGGTGTATTTAAACTATGTTATTACAATTACCAACCAAAAAAAAACTCTAATATTACAATAATAATTAATTAAGTCAAAAAAATGATTAGAATAGTTAACGGAATGAAAAAAAATGAGATGATTCCCAGAAATTTACTCACTGAAATTGCATAAACTCTTCTTAACCCTTTGTAAGATTCCACAAGTAATTTCTAATTTCTGCATCTAGTCCAGCTCGTTACATCCGATCCAATCCAATTTGCGCGTGATGGAGCCGGCAGCACCAGCAGTCGTCGTCGACGCCGGCACCGGCACCGGAACCGAAGAGGTTTCCCCGGCGGAAACCGCAATACTACAATTGAAACAAGCGATATGGCAACAGTATCAACACGTGCTAGACAAAACAACCCCGCACGTGCTACCGCGATGGATAGGGTTTTCGGTCGTCGCTTTCATCTACATCCTCCGCGTCTACTTACTAGAAGGCTTCTACATCGTTACGTACGGTCTTGGCATTTACATCCTCAATCTCCTCATCGGTTTCCTCTCCCCTCAGGTTGATCCCGCCATCTCCGACGCCGCTGACGGTCCTACTCTCCCTATTAGAGCTTCCGATGAATTCCGTCCTTTCGTTCGCCGCCTCCCTGAATTCAAGTTCTGGTAGGTTATTCAATTTTTTTTTTAATTGCAACACTGTTAGCCCCAATTTTATTTTTGATTATTAATTATAGTTTAATTGATTGATTTTGGTATAGGATTTAATTCATATACACTGTCAGTGTTAAGAGTTTTGAGTTTTTACTCCGTCAATCAATCATAACCATCGGTTTACACACACGTTTAAGGTTATAGTTGCGTTATGATCCTTGATGATATTGTTCATAATTATTGTTAAGTGTGGTTGATACTTTATGTTGTCTTAGTTGTGTTAAAACCTTGATATTGCAAGCTAGATTGTGGATGCGGACATTCATTTAAAATGTTCTATGTGAAGATTATGAGTTCCAAAAAGCAATTTTGATGAGTTGAATTAATTTGAGTCATCAACCACATTGCTCTGCTTCTCTTCATTTTCTTCATAGGGCCTGTTTGGGTTGGTTTATTTGAGTTTATCTATTAGCATCAACACAGATGAGACTGTTTCATTGAGCTTATGGAAACAATTTATGACAGGGCTATAATTTGTTTTCAGCTTATCTCCATAAGCTCTCCAGTATAATTTATGAAAACAACATATAACTTATATGTATATGGTTTGATTTTATCTTTTGTTAATGAAACAACTTATACATAAGCACATATATGATGAGTTTACTGGGTTTAATCAATTTCTTTATCCAAAGAGGACCATAGTCTGGGTCTTCCACATTGATATGTTGCTTTAGGCATAAAAAAAGTGCCTACCTAGATGATGCTGTCTTCTTCAGTTTTGGTGCTGTTGTTGAAGTTTCTTTTTCACTTAGTAAGGTCTGCAGAAGGTTGCTTTTACTAAAGCTGCTCAATTTTCCTTTGTGGGCAGGTACTCGATCACAGTGGCATTTTGCATTGCATTTGTGATGACTTTCTTTAGTGCGTTTGATATTCCAGTCTTCTGGCCTATACTCCTCTTCTACTGGGTGGTCCTGTTCTCGCTTACTATGAGGAGACAGATATCACATATGATCAAATACCGATATGTACCGTTCACGCTTGGAAAACAGGTAATTTAGATTCAAAATTGTTGTTGTGTGGTTATTGATTCAATGATTGTGTTGATTGTTGTTATAAGGATTACATCTTTTTTGCTATTACTAAGCTTTTTTTTGTCTATTTTACTTTTAGCACTATCAGAAAAAGAGAGCATCAGAAGAAGAAAGCACAAGTCTTCCTGTGGACTGAAATTTTCAGTTTTGCTGCACATTTAAGTCAAAACTGAACCCCAAACATGAAGCTTTGCATTATATTTTAGCAACTTGAGCAATCTATTGACGTGGTGACTGGTTAAGATTGCTTTGAGGTCTAGCGTATATGTGAACATCTGGATGTTCAATTCCCTATTGGGCCAATATCTGGATGTTCAATTCCCTATTGGGCCAACTATTTGAATGCCTTCGATGGCTTTGGGAAGATGTTGGGAACTGTTTCTTTACATCTCCTTTTGTGAAATACTTTTTACTTTTTTTTCTTCTTTCTTTCTATATAGAAGGGCAAATTCCAAACTCTTATTGCTGAATTCATAGTCCAATAACAAAAAAATTGCAAAACCTGTGCAGAAGTCCCTTTTATTATTTGCAGATGGGGTTAACACTGATATGTCTCTTCCATTGCATTTTTTCCCTTTCCTTTTAATATATGATTTTAGGAATCCCTCTCTTGGGTTATTTTCACTTGGCATTTCTCTTATCTGTTATTTCATGGCACCAAACACCTTTTCTGATATTAATTTTATCAATTGAAGTTTATTTATCCAATCATCTGAGACTGTTAAATTGAAGCTTCTTCACTAGATACAACCAGTTGGTGATGGTAGTTGTTCCCCCTTCACCCTTGGGTCTGTTTGGTATACCATCTGCTCATTTTTGCTGTGATCTTCACACGCTTTGGAAATTACATATGGTGTACTACAACATGAAAAATTATCTCCTTTTTCTTAACCTGTTCAAGTATCCTTTCTTTTGAATCTTCTGCAACTTTGGAGATGCCTAGTACTTTGAAGTAGCCTTATGTTTGGTTTATATTTTTGTTGAAGTAACAAAAAAGAACTTTACAATCTAATTAGGATTGAATTTGCATACATTTTTTAGGGTGGGACTTCAGTGACTTTGGTGACTTTGGTGTATTTTAGAGGAAAGAGAGTGATGATGGAATGATTAAAATAAATTATTTTGATGAGAGAGAATTATTGGTTAGGAGAGAGATAGAGCCAAAGACACCGAAAGACACCGAAGCCAAAGGCACCCAAGTGCTACCTTTTTTTATGTAAAAGTTCTTTATATTGTCAATCAATCATAGCAATCAAATCAAATTATTGATTTTTATTTTTTTTTGCTTTAACAATAGCTATTTCTAAAGCCAAACATGAGTGGTTCTGATTTGTCCACAATATAAAACTGTGTATGAAAATTAATTTCATCTCATTATACTTGGTTTAGTGTCGCCTTATAGATCTTCTAATTTCACCCAAGGGTTTTGCGCCAACTATTATCGAACAAGGTGAAATTTCAATGCATTTTTATACTAAAAGTTAATTAGGCTCTACTTCAAAATACATTGTTCATCGTCTCAAAATCTATAATAAACGAAGCATTACAGTAGTAGAATATGAAATGAATGCACCCTTCAAAATTGAAAATGTAAAGAAAGCTCGTTATGAAACAAAGCTGGAGTTGTTTGATAAACACTTGCATCACAACTTGAATTACAAGTTGTAGCCACTAGCCAGTATATTCAAAAGTGCCAAAATAAATTACCAAATAACAAAACTTCAAAAGTCTTCAACCTTCAAACTCATTTCTAAGCTTCATTCTTGAAGCTTACATAAACTCATCAATGTCTCACACTTAAGAAAGAATCAATGATAGAAAATGTATCGATGAATGTGACATGAAATACCCTGCTGGTGCAATACTTGTACCAATCAGTTACTGCGCTGGTCTATAATATCCATATACACTGAAGTAGGTTTGTGCAAAAGTAAGTAGCAACAAGACTACAGCAGCAACAAAAGAGATGATGGCCCAAGGATTATTGAAGTAATTGTGTCTCAAGCTTGCACACCAAGTATTCCATCTATGATTGTAGTATCTATTCACAGACTCTGATAATGGAGAAAGGTAACTGTTATTGATGTCAAACACAACCTCTTGGCATAACCTGTTGAAAAGGTCTGCAACTTCAGTGTCACTTCCAAGCCAGTGTTCGATTATCCCGCGGTAATGAAGGTACCCAACATCTTCTGGAGAGTTAATCAAGTTATCCATGAAGATAACATAGGATGTGATGTCATTACTGCAATCAAGATGACACTGCTCAAATGCAATGAGGTTTAGAAACAGAGATTTTGTTCCATCATGGATCAAGAGCCTCGGAATCCGCAGGATTCCATCCTTAAATTTAATATCCCAGAAGCGATCGGTCTTCCTTTTCTTGAACTTGATTCCAGCCTCTTTTAGCTCAGTGACACAATGTATCAGTTGCTGGCGCCGTTTGTCTGCAACTCTATTAGCGTTCGACCTGCGTTTGATCCATATTCTAGGCGCTGGTTGAGGCCCTGAGCGCAGTAAGCTTCGCCTAAATACATCGAGACAGTGAAGACCTCCTTGATCGGATAAAGGATCAAAGGTGGCATTGGTAGTACTTTTTCTAAATGTTGATTCCAGTTTATTTCTATCACTTTTTGTTAATGGTTCATCTGTCGGCATTAAAGGGTCAAAGAATCTGAGTGCAAGGTTTGCAACAAGTCCTTTCAAATCTGGTTTACCAAGCTGAATTCCCAGAAGCAAATCTAGTATGAAAAGAGGTAGCTGATTTTCTAGCATAATCATGTCTCTTTGAATCGAATGCATTGATCCACGCATCGCGAAAACAGGATCGTTCCTTGAATAACCAAGTTCCTTAAACCCTTCTGTTGCTCCTCTAAACAGCTCAATCACAAAACAACCATCAAGGACCAACATTTCCACGAATTCATTGCTGCTTAACCCGATCATTCCTTCATAACAAGATCTTGCTTTTTCTTCCATCTCTTTCATTGCATCCAGATAAAGCCTAATGTCATGTTTCGTCCTCTTAAGGACGTGGTTAATGGAACGCCATTTATGACGTTCCATTTGTCGAAGGCGTTTTTTACCATGATGGTAAGGTCCTAAGGACACAATCTGTGGCGCAAAAGCTTTGTCGTCGCCACTACTATCTCTAAGGTAATGAGGGATTTTGTAGATTGATAGCTTGGTCCATGAACTCGCTACATCGTCTTGATTCGCCTCCTCAAGTTTTTCCTTGATGGAAATCACCCATTCAGATGCTGGTGAGCTTGCTTCCACAACCAAATTTTCACCATTTTGGTTGGTTATAAGCACCTGCAATGATTCTGAAGGTAGTTGCTCAAGCTTTTGCTCCTGTTGTTGCTGAGGTAACTCGATCGATCGTGTACCTGAATTCGGAGACGTTGATGGAATCCCTGATTCTAAGGTTTCTCTAAGTTTAAGGGTGATAAGGTACCAGCTCAAGAGCTCTTTGTTGAACACAGCTACCATTTTTTTCTTTCTTTCAGGAAACTGATATTTTCTGTTTCTTGTTACTTAATGTTCTGAAAGGTGTTATGATCCAATCAGAAATAAATGAATTGAATAGTTGGTGAATTGAGTTAAAGTCCTTAAAGGACATTTTCTTGTTACTTCTGAAAGATGATAATCCAATCAGAAATAAATGAATTGATTAGTTGGTGAATTGAATGAATTAAAGGCCTTAAAGGACATTGACTTGATGAGATTGTGCAGCTCATATGGGACCCCTTTGAGCTAAATAGTAGGAGTTTCATGGTAACTTGTCAATTTTTAAGCGTGCTATTATATTCTTAATTAGAATGGTATGTAGTACGTCATTTATTTTGTTGGAAAAAAATGGCTTAAATAATGTATAGTATCAGATGATGGATGAATGTGGCCTAAACATGTTCACAAATGACAAAACCTGTTTTATCCAATGGGCAGTGACATACCATTTGATAACCCATTTTCTTTCTTTTTTACCCATAATTGAACATGTATGATTATACATGCTTATCATCAACTTTACTTCTTTGTCACACAAGCAAAGCTTTAATTACTTTTTCTTGGTTAATCTATCTTGGACACCAAATCGTGGGTAAGAATTAGTCATTTATTGACTGATTATTATTATAGAATTATTGTATTATTATTATATTATGTATGACAATTGTAGCTAACATCAAGGGATTATGTAGAGACAGTAAATCTCTCTTATTATTTTGATTCTGATTTATTTCTTTTCTTATATTAGGATAGGATCTGCTCTATTTAATCCAATGCACGGATGATATCGAAGTAGTTCTGCCAGAGCTTTCTGAATTGAATAGCATTTAACTAGCCACATGAGCAATAATAATTCTGCACAATGCACGTTTATAAGTTCCTCTAAAAAAAATGCACGTTTATAAATTATTGTGGCTACCTCCTCTTGGTCCCGTTTGTTTTTGTATTAATAAAAAAAATGAATAAGCTAAGCTGCATGGAGGAAGTAAGGTGGAGCCAGGTAGGCACAAAAGGGTGGGAGAAACGTGAAAGAAATCAAAATTTCATCTACTTGTTAATCTGACTTGGAGATGGAGCATGTCTTAATTATACATTTATACACCTGTAATGGGACCGGTGATCATCAAGGTGCTAGAAAATCAACTAGCAATGGGACCACTGTGGGGTCACAGGAGCTCCACGTGGACCTTGGCGGCTCGGTGTGAATTCTATATTTTGTTTTTCACAAGTATACAGAAGGAAAGAGAAGAAAATTACACTTTATCTATTAAAATAACATAAACACCCTTTAAGTTTCTATCATGTCTCTGTATCATAAAACAAACTCATAGTTTTAAAACTTATGTTAACTTCCTTATGTTAACTTCATTAAAATGTAAAATTAAGGAAAAATCTTGAACAACTAATCACCTTATTTTTGGACACCAAGATCATTTCCAATAACGATCCATACTACCTTACTCTATTCATTGAATTTTGATCGTAGCAATGTTTAGTTTAAAATTTAGATTGCTTTTATTTCGGAGTTGTACAATGCTTCTTGTTTTTCTAGTTTCTTATTGGACCTTTGTAGCTCATTATTGTGTGATGACCCAAAGTGTAGGTATAAATAACAACTTTGTTATCATTTTTGAGGAGGTTAATACTTAACTTGATATTTCAATCTTTGATTGATGAGAGAGCTAGAAGTGCTCTTCAAGATTCTTAGATGAACCAAATCTAGATCCTTATAAAGAACATCTTAATCTAGTGACGGATCCGTGATTCGATCTTATCATTTATCTTGAATGTGACGAACATTCTTCACACTTGTCATCTAATTCCATTTTGTATGTTTTCTTTCTATTCCTAGTTTGGTTAACTTTCTTGGGTTTTATTAGATTTTCTACCATTTACTTTCATTTTCTATCTCAATTCGAGAAATTTACACTAAGGTTAAAGACCATTGTATGCTGAATCATATTGGATCCACATCATTATTTTTTATTTTTTTACAATCAAGATTGTCATTTTTTTTTAGAAAATTGTTGTTGACACATTTAAGAAGGCTGAAAAACACATGTAAAATACTGAAATGCTCTTCGACAGTTAACTGCCAAGGAAGTTCAAAACCGGCTGCAGTTAACTACCTAGGACCGAAATCTTACATAAACCTCATCATCTCTTTCATCACTCTCACGCTCTCCTTCCATGTTCAACCGGTGCCATTTCAATTTTTTCATCTAATCACAAAACACCCATCAATAAAGTTTTGTTTTTTAAGCTTTTTCAATAAACCCTTTTCATGAAGTTTCATTATTAGCACCCTTTTAACCTCTTTCAATGGCTGAAAGCTTTGACAGTGCTGAATGTAATCTTTTATGTAGTGAAAACAATAGCACATGTTTTGATGATGTTGTTGATGGTTATGGAATCTCACCTTCTTGGGACCACACAAATGTTAACTTGGACAACGTTGGATCGGATTCATTTCTATGTTTTGTTGCACAAAGTGAGGAAATTGTGAAGGTTATGGTTGAGAAAGAGAAGAATCATTTGCCTACCTACTTCGGCACTTAAGTGCTATGGATTGTATGTGGATTTCGGCGGTTAACTACCGCTGGTTTACGCCATCGGCAGTTAACTACCTAGGGTTCATTTAAGTCTTTTATAGGTGTTTTTCAGCTAAACATAATGTGTCAATAACGGTTTTTTTTTTATTTTTTAAGGCTGGGTAACTCAACTGCCTTTAGTTAATGGTTAAGGAGTTAGAGGTTCAGAGTTTAAGTCCTCACAAGAAGAAAAAATTAACATAACAATTAATATTATAACATTTGTTATTCAAAAAAAATTGTTATTTTTACATAAACTATTTTGCTGAGAGAACATTTTTCATTAACATTTAATTGAAATTCTTGAATTGCTGGTGGGATGGAGAAAAAGAAAAAACAAAAAAAAAAGGCAAATTCATTGTCGAGTCCACAGTTAATGGTCAATCCACTAATGTCATTAATCAAATCCAAATATGAGTATGGATCAAAATTTGGTGGTTTCTCTCTATTTTGATCAATTTTAATTTGGTTTGTTTGTGATTAATTAAGGAATGAATGAGAGTGTGTTGACAAATGTGATGTCTTTATCTGGTTTGATAAATGGTCAGAAATTGATTACTCCAACAAAATCCAACTTAATCAAAGCTATGAACCATGAACTACAATCCACACTATACTTTTTTTTTTTTTTGGAAGAGCAAAGATAATTTCATTAGTTCTATAGCACAAGATGTGCAAAGTACAAACAGAACATGTACAATATACATAAGGACCACAATTTCCTCTTCTTCATCCACCAAACAGGGGTGGTTTATGGTCAATTTTTGACCCCAAATCACCCCTCTACATCGTTTTCTCCTTCCCTTTTACTTAAATAAGTGATTTTCACATCGAATTAGGTTTTTCTTCTGTGATTTTGATTGTTGTCCATGCAGAATTCTTTGAAGGAAGGTGAGATTCCAGCTGAAAAAGCATTGGATTTGAGTTCAGAAAATGGAGGAAAGTTAGTTGAGGTAAAACAATTGTGGTCTATCTCAAATTATAAACGCTGAATACAATCATATATGTACTCTTAATCTCTTATTATTTTCTCTGGTTTCCTTCTCAGTTTAAACTTTTATTTTGTGTGCATGTTTCTTGGTTGGATAATGTAGTCATTTGTGATAATGCTATTGCCTTGATGCTTTTCTTCTCAGCTGATTACTGTATTTGTAGACTAAATTATCTGTATTATATGGTAATCTAGGTAAAATGTAAGATCCTTCATTTTATGGTTA
>Ga0315915_1008970_pt1 | contig 11532 bp, 6 predicted proteins | sample MpolbnodulesMG_FD_207738 | JGI IMG/M metagenome (GOLD analysis project Ga0315915, IMG submission 207738) | Medicago polymorpha root nodule microbial communities from Los Angeles, California, United States - branched nodules | ecosystem: Host-associated > Plants > Roots > Nodule | place: USA... | reverse complement strand
TCAAATAAATCTCTTTTCATTTTTTCTTGATAAATAATTTCAGTTGTAAAAATGGAACACAAGAAGCAAACATAAAACAACATACCACGAGAACATCTGGAAGCAAAGGTTGCAGCCATCTTCAAAAGTTGCAATCTTCTATATTCCCTGAAAAAAATGAAGAGCCAAAGGACATGAGATTTTAATAGGCACAAATGAAGAATACCAAAAAGGGAAATGCTTCTTCAAAATGCAAATAGTTTGAGAGAATTTCCAAAATATATGTTTGCAAAATTAATATATTTATAACAGTGGAAATGAGACATAATTGTATGGTGGTTGTGTCCACACATAGTGGCTGATCTTGTCCAAAATATTGGGAGGAGCGGAAAGTACTAACTAAAATATTGTGCTTGAAATTTATTAAAGTCATAAATATAAGCTTTCCTCTTAAAAAAAATGCATAAATTTTCTTATGTTTAACCGTTGTATCACTCGTAAAAAACACACAAATCAAATACTAATAACATAAAGCAGCAAGAAATTCAACAAAAAAAGAAACTCATTTGCATATTGCATTTCAAATTGACACCTATTCAACACCATTGACACTCTTGCAAACATATCCAATACAAAGTCTTACTAAATTGCTAATTGAAATAATAAAAAGAGACATAGAATTTGTATCAGAAGCCTATGAAGCACGAATACCAACACAAACAATGACACGTCGATAGTGATAAAATTTTGAGACAATGGCATAATTCAATGTAATCACACGTGTCAATGTTGTGTAGGTGACAAACACAGGACAGGCCTTCGATCATGAGGGTTGGTGCTACAAAGCCAGAAATCCACATGCGGACCTGGACTCGGAATATCACTGGGGCACAATTTTTTTATCAAATAATTAAATAATAGTAAATATAATAAGAAGTTATATTAAAAATAGTTGTAGCAACCAAAATTACAAAGAAAATGCTACATTTTCCATTTGATGTTGTTTTAAGAACATCTCTTTCTATATACGATACAAAACGTTCTTTTAACCATTGACTTTGTTACTCTCACTACTTAGCTCTGTCTCTAGGCATAACTGAAAAAAAAAATCTTCATCTTGATTGAATTATACGACAAAAAAAAACATACTAGATTACTCCATTACAGTATGTCAAAAACATAAGCCTAAAAAAAGTAGTAAAATATTTTCCCCCTTTCCAGCCGTTGGAGGATCTTTTCAGGATGTAAATAACAGCAAACAGAGGGTTATGACGCACCTAGCACAAAGTGAATGAAGCATAACAATTATTGATAATTATACCTCTTAAATCTCAATCAAAACATGAAAAACTTTCTACCATTTATACATAAAAATGAAGGAAAAAGAGAGATGACCTAAAAAATAGAGATGTTGGTGATGATGACTGGTGGTGCGTCCACGTCGGTGGTGGGTTGGTTGCTGGTGGCCGGCGGTGGTGTCGTGGTGCTCAATTAGAAGAATGGTGGTTTTGGCCTTTTGGTGTGTGTCGAATGAGTGTGAAACTGAAACATAAACCTTTGGGGGTGTTTCAGTAATATGCCAGACATCTAAGGCTATGTTTTCAACAAAAGTCAGGATCATCTTTGGTTAAACTAAGATCTGTTAGTATCTCATTCAAGTGGTTTTGTTTATAGATATAAAATGACATAACAAATTATGTTTGATTAATTAACTTTTTTTCAAGTAAAATGACAAGAGTAAAATTGTGACAAAATTTTTAAGGTAGGAGTCAATTGAACTACTCCCTCAGTCCCATATTAGATGATCTACTTAACTCAGACACATATACCAATGCATATTTTTTATCTTTAATTATCTATTTGAAAAAATTATGAAAATTTAATATTTTGAAAATATTAATTGAGACGAATCCAACATTTTATATGATATTATTTATCTTTGTATATTACTAGAAAAATATAGTCAAAGTATATCTATTAAGGGACGGATGGAGTATATTACCATAATAAACTATAGACTTGCAGAAAAAAATGTTATCAACCGAGTTTTTTTTTCTTTCTTTTCGTATGAACTCATAAGTTATAAGCCCAACCTCTAAAAAAAAGTTATAAGCTCAAAATGTGATAATTGTCTATCGAATAGTCGAGAGAAGTAAATTATCATATTAGTCTACCGTCTGAAAGGTCTTTACTATCAACCTTGTAGTATTAATCAATTTGTGTTGTTTTTAAAGGATCAATCAAATAGTTTTAACATATGTTTGGTTTGCCGTAACAAAAATTATTTTTGAGTGAATTGATTATAACTAAATGAGTTGAAGTTAAAGTGATTTGTATTTGAATACATTTATACAAAAAAAACAAGTTTTTTTTTTAAGAAGCTTATGCAAAAACGAGTTGACGCATAAATTTATATGTAAAAATCAATTCCATAATGAAAAGTTAAAAATTCTAACTTGAAATAAATCAATTTTAAAACATAATCTATTACACTTTAAAATAACTAAACGTGTGAGAATTAATTCCACATCTCTAAAATGGATTTGGAACCAAACATACTCGAACAATATCCTATCAAAATACAGTACGAGAGCAGAACAATGGGCATTGAGGGTTTAGTTCTGTACCCTCCTCCTCCTCTTAAACCCTAAATAAATCAAAGTCCATTTGATTGATTCATGAATATGAGGAGGAGGAACAGAGAGTTTAAAACTCTTCTCTCTCGCTCTCTCCAATTCTCTTCTTCTTCTTCACAACACCCTCTCAACGGTTTGCATCACCCCAATGACACCACTTTTTCCCCTTCAACACCCACCCCTCGTGATTTATCACAAGACTACGCATTTCTCCGCAACACTCTCATCAACCCCACCACCCCACAATCCATTCCTTCTTCCTCTGACCACCACGTTGTTTCAACCATATCTAAAGCACTCAAAACCGGTTTCAACATTGAAACCCATCAATTTTTTCGACAGTTTCGTAATCAGTTAAACGACTCTTTGGTGATTGAAGTGATGAACAATGTAAGAAATCCTGACTTGTGTGTCAAGTTTTTCTTGTGGGCTGGTAGACAAATTGGTTACACTCACACCCCCCAAGTGTTTGATAAATTGCTTGCCTTATTAGGATGCAATGAAAATGCTAATGATAGAGTTCCTTTAAAGTTTTTGATGGAAATTAGGGATGATGATAGTGAATTGCTCCGTAGGTTGCTTAATTTTCTAGTTCGAAAGTGTTGTCAAAATGGGTGGTGGAATATGGCTTTGGAAGAGTTGGGGAGGTTGAAGGATTTTGGGTACAAGCCTTCTCAAACTACTTATAATGCTTTGATTCAAGTTTTTCTTAGAGCTGATAAGTTAGATACTGCTTATTTGGTTAAGAGAGAGATGTTAAGTTATGGGTTTGTTATGGATAGGTATACTCTTAGTTGTTTTGCTTATTCGTTGTGTAAAGGTGGGAAATGTAGGGATGCTTTTGATTTGATTGATGAGCTTGAGGAGTTTGTGCCGGATACGGTATTTTATAATAGGATGGTTTCTGGGTTGTGTGAAGCTTCACTTTTTGAAGAAGCAATGGATATCTTACATAGAATGAGGTCTAGTTCTTGCATCCCCAATGTCGTTACTTATAGGATTTTGCTTTCTGGTTGTTTGAGTAAAAGACAGTTGGGGAGGTGTAAGAGAATTCTGAGTATGATGATTACGGAGGGATGTTATCCGAATCGTGAGATATTTAATTCTCTTATACATGCTTATTGTAAATCAAGGGATTACTCTTATGCCTACAAGTTGTTTAAGAAAATGATAAAATGTGGGTGCCAGCCAGGATATCTGGTTTATAATATTTTCATTGGGAGTGTATGTAGTAATGAGGAACAGCCTAGCTCGGATATTTTAGATTTGGTGGAGAAAGCTTATAGTGAGATGCTTGATTTAGGGGTTGTATTAAATAAGGTCAATGTCAGCAATTTTGCACGGTGTCTTTGTGGAGCTGGAAAGTTTGATCAAGCTTTTAAGATTATATGTGAAATGATGGGCAAGGGTTTCGTCCCCGATGATAGTACATATTCTAAAGTGATCAGCTTCCTTTGTGATGCCTCCAAGGTAGAGAAAGCTTTTTCGTTGTTTGAAGAAATGAAAAGGAATGGCATTGTTCCCAGTGTTTACACTTATACTATTTTAATTGATAGCTTTTGCAAAGCTGGTCTTATTCAGCAGGCTCGCAAATGGTTTGATGAAATGTTACGTGAAGGTTGCAAACCCAATGTGGTAACTTATACTGCTCTTATTCACGCATACCTGAAAGCCAAAAAGATGTCCGTTGCAGATGAACTCTTTGAGATGATGTGGCTTGAAGGTTGCAAGCCTAATGTTGTTACGTATACAGCTTTAATTGATGGTCATTGTAAGGCTGGACAGATTGAAAAAGCTTGCCACATCTATGCCAGAATGCGAGGCGACATAGAATCCTCAGATATGGACAAATATTTTAAGCTAGATCACAACAACAGTGAAGGACCAAATGTTATTACATATGGGGCTTTGGTGGATGGTTTATGCAAAGCAAACAGGGTTAAAGAGGCACGCGAATTGTTGGATACCATGTTGGCTCATGGTTGCGAGCCTAACCAAATAGTCTATGACGCTGTTATTAATGGGTTTTGCAAGATTGGAAAGCTTCATGATGCACAGGAGGTGTTCACAAAGATGTCAGAGCGTGGATACAGTCCAAATTTGTATACCTATAGCTCTTTCATCGATTGTCTGTTTAAAGATAACCGGCTGGATCTTGTTTTGAAAGTGTTGTCCAAGATGCTAGAGAATTCTTGCACTCCAAATGTTGTTATTTACACAGAGATGGTTGATGGCCTCTGTAAAGTTGGAAAGACAGACGAAGCTTACAAGCTCATGCTTAAGATGGAAGAAAAGGGTTGTAATCCAAATGTTGTAACTTATACCGCAATGGTTGATGGCTTTGGGAAATCAGGAAAAATTGAGCAGTGCCTTGAGCTCTTTAGAGATATGTGCTCAAAAGGCTGTGCTCCAAACTTTATAACCTATAGAGTTTTGATAAATCATTGTTGTTCCAATGGCCTTCTTGATGAAGCTTACAAACTCTTGGATGAAATGAAACAAACATATTGGCCAAAGCATATACTAAGTCACCGGAAAATTATTGAGGGCTTCAGCCAAGAGTTTATAACCTCAATCGGACTTTTAGACGAGTTGAGTGAGAATGAATCAGTGCCTGTTGATTATTTGTACAGAATTTTGATCGATAATTACATCAAGGCTGGGAGATTGGAAGTCGCATTGGATCTTCTTGAAGAGATTTCATCATCACCAAGCCATGCAGTTGCCAACAAATATCTATATGCTTCTTTAATCGAGAATCTGTCACATGCAAGTAAGGTTGATAGAGCTTTAGAACTGTATGCTAGCATGATAAGTAAGAATGTCGTTCCAGAACTTAGCATACTTGTCCACCTCATCAAAGGTCTTATCAAGGTTGGTAAGTGGCAAGAAGCACTACAATTATCGGATAGCATATGCCAAATGGTTTGTCTCACACTCTCCCAAACTTTTCAAACACTTGTTAATTTAAATTTGTTAACATTAAGCACTTCCTTTACAAGACCTTTGATTTATCATTTTAGCACATTTATTCTGACCTTTTATTTATGCTTTTGCATTCACTATCGACATTGCAGGATATCCACTGGCTTCAGGAAGAGGCAACCGGTATAAATTAGGTTTCTGATGTACAGGTTGAATATAACTAAAGGAAAATGGATGCAGGTAGGACAGAAGAAATGGTCAAGCTGGTGAGAGGCTCATCTCTTTTAACATCTAGTTTTCTCTGATGCATTTCTTGTATTATTGATCTTTATTTGAAGAAGTGTGGTATTTTTGGTGTTTAGGTAATAGCAGCAATGGTGGAAGCAGAAACGGGAGATTCTGAAGAAATGTTGGAAAGATGTTCTTCATATTCCATTAATGTCTGAATCCTGTGCTTTTTTGGTCCACCCATTATTAGATCATTCTGGGGTGGTGATTCTATGGTCTATGATCGTGGCATGCAGCATGCTAATAGATCTCAAGGTATATTAAATGAAACCTTTACCCTTGTCATCTTTTGGAACAAAGTTACAAACTCGATAATGTTATGTTATTTGCTAATATTCTAGAAAGAGTTAAAATTATGAGGTGTTACATTTGTGCATCAAAGAACCAAGAAATTAAGGTCGATATAGTGAGCTGTGGAGTAAGATGTTTGACCTTTTTAGCAATCCCATTGTTTGCAATCACAAATTGAGTACTGATTTCAAAGATCAATTTTTGGGCAGACATTTGCTTGGCATGTTCATATTCAGACATACGAAGGCACCTGTTCTCTGTTTATGCTTTCTGTTTTTCAAATCAAACTAGATATGGTGAAGGTTTAGTTGTGAAACTGCTATAATTTGAAGTGAAAGTCATCATCATGTGTTATATTTATTGTCTATTTTCGAAGTTCAGTGACAAATAAGCATCTGATTTTTCCTTAGGAAGAGCTTGGCAAAGGAATCAGCTTTTCGACATCCGTGGAGCAAGGGGTTTTAGAAGCATCCTTGGTTCAAAAGAAATTCTATTCGTTTCAAAATATGATATCTTCGGGTGGATTTGTTGGTCCTTGACTAGAGTTGATGCTTTGTACAGTGTGCATAGATGAGCTGGTTGGTCGCAAGTCAGAGTTGTGATAATAATTTCTCTACTCACTCCATATATCCGACGTCTGCAGACTTCACAGTGGTGGGGGATCTTAGTGAGCTCTGAGCTGCCCATATTTTTTGGTAGTGTATGTAGGTAGACGTTACAGTGCTTACGGGCTTATTTCATTTACTTGAATCTCTTGTGGCTAGCTTGTTTCGGACAGCCAGAGGGAGAGACAGTCACATCGTGGTTGTTTTTGTAATGGGGATTTGAGTTGCAAGAGTCAATCCCAAATATATTTAGTTTGAGAATGCTTGGTGGAATAACTGCCCAACTTATTCAATTGCAAATATAAGCTCAAATTACTTGCCTATATATGTAGGACAATATCACCAATACGCATTCATTCTGAGTTTAACCGTCTCATGCTTAGTGATTTTAGATACAGCTCCTCCGAATTCATCCTCCATGTTGCTTGCTGATGCGCTAGGCATCTCTTTTGCTAGGCATTAGCTTTTAGTTTTTTCTTTTCTTTTCTTTTCTTCTTCTCTTTTCCGTTTGTAACAAAAAAAAAAAGTGAAACATTAGGAAGTTAAATGAATAAAAAAGAGTTGTATATAATTGGTGGCAAAAAAATTTCACACTTCATAGTTATTCTGATTGAACTAATGAATCTTAAGGTATATCTGGGTGAACTAATGAATGAATCCTAAGGTGGTTTCTTATTGTAAGTGTTAAGTTGGAAAGTACTTTTGAGGTTTTAAAAGTTCTACTATTTGTTTTAGTTTTGAAAAAATGTAATTAATTAAAAACACATTTGAGTTCATCACTAAAATGAACCATTCCAAATCTTATTCAATTCTAACATTACGTGAAAACGAGGTGCTCAAAAATATCATTCGCATTTAAGTAACAAAAGTAGGGGTGAAGATCCTCTCAATTTTCTAAATAAATGGAGATTGTCAATTACTATAGTTTTGAAGTAAATATATGATATAAACGAGGTGCTCAAGAATTGAAAACATTAATATCACATATTTACTTCAAAACTATAGTAATTGACGATCTCCATTTATTTAGAAAATGGAGAGGATCTTCACCCTAAAAGTGGTGTCTCCGTTAAACCCGTGATATTCATTTCATCCAAAAAAAAAAAAAAAAAAAAAAAAAAACGAAGGTAACACGAGAACGTTTTTGATGAATCGGTATTTTTCTGATTAAGGAAAAGAAAGAAAACACAATCTCATTCTCATCCCTTTCAACTGGTTCCATTTTCCTTCGTTTTTCTGCTCATTCGGGTGAGCTTTGTGTTGATTGGTGAATAACATCTAATAGTGTTGTTGCACATAAACTGTTTGATTAAATCTCCCTTTTAATTCTATGCTTTCTACTTAATGCTGCATGTTTTCATACTTGTATGTAGAAGAAGAGGATAATGGATTTCAGAGATGTAGCTCACAACTTTTATCATTCTATTCTTACTGTAAGTCTTCCATTTTTATTATCATTCTTCATTAGAGGAGATCCGATCCTCTCATGTTATGCAACTAATCGCCGTTTTGGTAAACAAATTAATTAACCTCTTATAGCATAATAAAATAAGTTGTTTCATAAGCTATCATAGAGAGGTTATGGAAATAAGCTGAAAACACCTTATGGAGATCTTATGAGTTGTTTCCACAAACTCTCTCAAACAGTCTCACACAAGTTCTTATGCCCAGTATATAAGCTCAAATAAGTCAATTCAAACCAGCCCTAAAACTACATTTAAATTAGTTAGCATGTGAATTACACCCAATTTGGATTTCTTTCTAGCTTATAATAGCTTCTTAGTTAAACAAAATTTACCGAATTTTCCACAATGGATAATTTCTAATAAGCTTGTAGATGTCATAGAGAAGTGAAATGACAGAACTTCTGAAAAAATTGAGATGCAAGAAGCTTTTGTTTAAAAACTCATAGTGTGATCCCAAGATTTGTTTAATATTTTCTTTTTCTTAAGTGCTTCTTGAAAATTTTATCCAAACAAACTTTTGTACAGATTGGAAATCTCGGACTTCAACTACTCTGGTACTTTCTACAAATCATTGTCAGCGCATGGTATTACATATCAGTCATGGCTAATTTGTTTGAAAGTTATTTCATCTCTTATGGAGTATTTAAGAAATACAAGTCTCTTCCTATAGCAAAGCTTCGGTACCTTGCCATTGTCATAGAGAGTGAAGATGCTCATCAGACTTCAAAAGTTGTTCAACTTTTGCAATGGGTGGACTCACTTGGTATAAAAAATGTATGCCTCTATGACATGAATGGTATGAAAGCTTTGGATGATTACTGATGGTAAACTTTCTTTTACCTGGGTTGTATTATAATGTTTTTTTTTTAACTCTGCATTATAGGAGTGTTGAAAAAGTCAAAGGAGGCCATATTTCACACAATGAAGAATGCAAAATCCATAGAGGTAACATATTTTTTGTTTCTTCCCAGCAGATTGCTTCTTACTTAATATATTGATAAACTTATGCCGTGGTTTATGATACGATATTATTATTAACGTTCTTTTGAGTAGGCAGTGCATCTCATGTGTTTTCCATATAAATCACATAGTTTCAGTAAATCTAATCGCCAGGGACGGAACTAGGTTGTAAGTAAAAGGGGTGATCACCACCCCAACTTAAAAGACGTTGACAGCACTATACCCTCTAAGTCCATGCTCGCCCCTTCACAATGTGACAATTTCTTTATAACTTCTGTTCTTGACTTATATATGTGTAATTCTATGTGCCATAAAATGCAAAATTTCACTGCCAAGGCCCACTCATCAGTTCATATATATATGGTGAAGCACTGAGTATCACAAGGATAAAAAAAAACACCAATTTTAGAGTAAAATTTACAAAAATATTTAATAGAAAATGATTTTTCCCACTTTTCTCCTCAATGTTCATTTTTACTAATTAATGCGTGTTACTTTCACCACCCTTAACATATTTTAATACTCTATAAAGAAGGAAATAGTGTGAATTATTCCTTTATTAAGAAGTTTGCGACCCTTATGATTTAATGCATTATTTTTAATGAAAAATTACATTATCCATTTCACAGTCTTACTATAGTTGTTGGGTTTTACTCCTAAATTGAAATTTTAGGAATCAATCTATAAATCTCTGAAATCTGAAGGGGCTTAAGAATAATCTAAGTCTATTTTTGGTCTGTGGGGAATTATTATTATTATTTTTAAAATTGTATAGGAATTTGTAATCATACAATAAAACTTAAGAGAAATAGGTTTTGTGTCAAATTTGTATACAGATTTTTAAATATTCCTTTATTAGGACAACAGGAAATGGTGTGCCCCATGTCAAGTTCAATTTGTTTCACGCCTGAATTTTTTTTTTTTAATACTCTATAAAAAGGGAAGATTTTTGTTGAATACATTTTGTATCATTTCAGTTGCTCATTTGTCTTAAGAAGTTCGTAAATGATGGGACCTGCCTATAGTATTTGTGGATATGTCTCTAAGAAATTATTGATGAGGCGATGAAGCAAATGTTTCTGTTGATATATCATATAAGCTACATGCCTGATGTGAACCTAGGAGAGACACTCTCATTTGGACAGTCATCAATGCCTCTCAATAGTCAGCTATGGAATAGTTAATGCGTGGGTAAGATATTGGTAAATGGGAGGAGGGAAAAGCAAGGAAAGAAAATGAGTTTAGAAAATTATTTTTAATTTTAGGTGTTTTGGATGGTAGGTCAATAATAGGAGTGACAGAAAGTAGGCATGAAAAAGTACCTTCGAGTCCACAAGAAAAGTTCTCTCTAAGGCGAGGTAAAAAGGGAGAGAACATACTCTGTGATAAACAACCCTATTTTTCTTCACACTTCATTGTTCTACGAATGGAGTTGGAATCCGAGAGATTGTCTCTTGAGGTAAAAGGAAGGGGCAGGACTGGCAGGTTGTGTGAGGGGCAGGATCTGCGGGTGGCTGGGTTAATTAGTCTGGGCAACAGCTTGCTGGGTTCTATTTTCACCTGTCGCCGCTAGTTGTGGCTGCAGCTCTGTGCTCCGGTGCGGGATGTGGTTTTTGGTGGGAGAGGCTTGGTGTTTGAACAGTCTTGGCTGGTTTTTTGGTGCCTTGTGTTGTTTTCACTTTGGGTGTTCTGCCTTCTTTTTGTGTTCCCTGTGCTGTTTTGGTTTATGGTGCACTAATTTTTAATCTTAAGTTGTTGCAAAGTGCAGATGAGGGGAATCTGCTAAAGTTGTTGGTGTCCAGTTTTTAGTCTGTATAGTGGGCAGTTTGTTTTTGCGGCGTGTGTGTCGCTTTGTTCTCGGGTGTTCCATCCATATATGGCGCCTTTGTATTTCGGTTTCCTTTTGCGGCCTTCTACGTCTTGTGCAGATTTAGCGCTAATAATATTTGCTGATTCAAAAGAAAAAAAATCATAAGAAATTTTTCCTCGCACAAACTAAGAGAGAATGAGACCCTGTCTTCTTCCCCCTCTAAAGCAATGGAGGGAGAAATACCATTATTATTCCCTTTTCCTTTATTTCCATTTTTTCTATGCATCCATACGACTCATTAATACAAAATATGTATTAAATGGCTCATTCGACTGTAACTTCAACTGTTCTTTCATTCGTTTGATCAGATCTAGCTTTAACTCAATGCAGGAAGTTAATAAAGCTGTGACAGACCATGTACCAGATCACATGACCCTAGAATTTGTTTCTTATGTGGATGGGAAGGAAGCGGTGGCCAAAGCAGCTAACTTGATTTTTGTTGAGAGTTCGAAACGACATAACTTAGATGGAGAACTTGATTATCAATTAGAGCCTCGCCTGAATCAGGCACT
>Ga0315915_1008966_pt1 | contig 11534 bp, 6 predicted proteins | sample MpolbnodulesMG_FD_207738 | JGI IMG/M metagenome (GOLD analysis project Ga0315915, IMG submission 207738) | Medicago polymorpha root nodule microbial communities from Los Angeles, California, United States - branched nodules | ecosystem: Host-associated > Plants > Roots > Nodule | place: USA... | reverse complement strand
AAAAATTAGGGTCGATTACAACAACAATGAAATTCAAATGAACAAATAATATATAAAGCCACAAATTCCACCAACAACAGAATAATGAACAAAAATGGAGTATTACGAGTATGTATGCGTACTAGTTCTAGGTACTTCACCGTTTTAGAAGTACCTATGCTTTACCGGATGACATGTCAAATGTTAGTACTGTTAATAATATGATGGGGTCGAGGAACGACCATGCTCTTTCTAGCTATCTCTATATTTAACTTATTTTCCACAATCATTAAGCCAAACGTATCTACCAAATGGTTAAATAACTAAATAAATTAATAGTTGCACTTAATGATTGCATGACATTCAAAGTGTACAATTGAGTAATTGAGTAATACATTCATGACTTAAGATTGCCTGCAGTTGACAATCCCCAACACAACATTCGGCACATCGGTGGTCATTAAATAGAAATCGGACGGTCCAAATTTCAATATAAATTTTGATTTGCTTCTAAAACTAAAATATCAAGTTCCAATCCAATGGTCTCCAATGTGCCTACTACATGAATGCGGGGATTAAGACGAAGGGAAATCCAAACTACTCACACACTACACTGGAAAGTAGCACCAATGTGAGAAATAACGCATCAAATGAAATAAATTTTTTAAAAATATTTTGAAAATTCACTTTAAATATATATTTTAGGGTGTAGGTTTTTTAAAAATTAAATGATATAAGTTGCAAGTTTGAAATTATTTTATTAAAAAGAATAAAATGAAATTTTTGACATATTGCTATTCCCACCACTATTTGAGGTCTACACCCCCTTGAACTAATCAGAAATTGGCAAAGCCCATTTTCCCTTATAAAACCCGATCAGTCTCCTCCCATCCTCACTTCTCATTCTCTTGAAACCCTAAACATAATTTTCTCCCTCATCCGCCGCTGCCAACCTCTCTCCAACCACCATTCATGAGATCGACATCGATCGGACAAAAGAACGATGTTTTTTTTTCATCTCTTCAACCTTCTACATCCTTCTATCCAAACGGAATCAATAAAAAATCAGATAGAAAAGTGGTTATCTCTTTTGATGGAGTTTTCATGCAACTTCAACCTCGTTTCATTAATTGAGCAAAAAAGGTACTCCAAACTTTTTACACATTTATTCATCTAGATCATTTTGCATGTCTTTCTCTGATTTGTAGTTGTTTTTTATGTGAGTGGTTTCAAACATCATACTATGTAATAAATACATGGATTTTTTTTTTTTTTTTGGGTGCACATGGATTTCTTATTCTACTCTTCAAATTCCCCTTCTTACTTTGGGGAAGAGTCTTTCTCCTAATTAGTGGCCTCATGTTCATTTTGTTCAGCATGAATTCCTTTTCTCTTTGATGCATTACTGTGTACAAAAATTTAATATAAAATGTGTATTAGAAGTAAATAGAAAATAACAAACACAAGAACTTATTTGTATAACCGACTAAAAAAATAAACCACAATATACCTGGATTCTCCATTTTTGCTAGTATGTGGAATACCTTTCATCTTGTCCTGTTCAATGATGTCGATGTCACTCTTGTGTCAAGTAGTCTAATTAAGGTTGATTTAATTTAAATTAAAAATTTAAAAAGAATGATAGATCTTGGAATTTAAAAAACATTTTTTTATAAACATTTTTAAAATATAACTATCTTACACATTAACAAAAATAAACTTTTGAATTATGAATTTTTTTATTTTTTTGATAATTTTATTTTTTTTGAAATTTTTTAAAAGTAAGAGATTATATTTTTTTAATTTAGATATGAAAGGACTAAAATCTTGAATCAACGAAAAATAGGTGACCAATAGTGCACTTAATCTTAAAATCTAATTTTTTATTGATGGTAATCAAACTCGGAAACCCTTAATATGGACCTTATTTATAATGGTCCACAGGTGAACCCATCCTTTTGACCGGCAATTGAGGGTCAAGGCATTTGTGGCAAATCTTCTCTCTCCTTGAGACCTTACCCCCCTTTCTCTCTCAAATTGCAAAACGTGTTTTCTCTCTTCTTTGTTGATTCCTGGCTTACAACAAGGGGTTACTGTGTTTCTAGTGACTAAATTATCTATAGGCAAAAACTTGTTCATTGTCATTCTTTGAAGAATACACATGGACAAGGGGCTGATGCTTCACTAAGTGAAATAGAATGTTGGAATCTGAACGCTATAATTGCAAATTTTAAACATGACAAGGAACATATTCTTCTTGAACTTCAAACACGGCGACAAGAGAAGAAAACTCATAAGACACAGTTACATTACTCAAAGGAGCGTCTGAAAGTGTTTGAACAGAAGCAGCAAAGTATGCTCTCTTTTGTTGGTCAAGTGTTGCACAAACCTGAGATTGAGTGTCTTATCTAGTCACCGATAGAAAATAGAGAAAGAAAAAGGAGGTATCCTAGAAATAGTCCTTTTGGTAATGAAGCTAGCACTCAAAATCCCATGGGAAATTCTCAAGTATTACTAAGAAAAAACTTAGAGAATGCATATCTTTTCTCATTAAACATGGAACGTTTGAATCTGCTCGACTCATCAATGGCAGTTAGGGAGAGTATTGGAATTTGAATTCCTCACCTTGTTCCTCTTGAGCCAAATGTAGTTGTTAGTACTGATCCTATTTTTACTGAGCCGGAGGTAATCATTGTTGTTAATCTTAGTGCAACTGAGCAAGTAGTAATCAATGCTCATGATCTTGTATCATTGCTTGCTCAGTTACCCAGTTGAGGTGATACAAGATCATGAGCATCGATTACCGCTTGCTCAATTGCACCAAGATTAGCAACAATGATTATCTCCGGCTCAAATAAAATAGGATCAGGACTAACAACAACATTTGGCTCAGGAGCAACAAGGTGAGGAATTACAATTCCAATACTATCCATAACTTCCATTGATGAGTCGAGCAAATTTAAACGTTCCATGTTTAATGACATAACAGATGCATTCTCTTCGTTTTCTCTTGGTAATACTTGAGAATTTCCCACGGGATTTTGAGTGCTAGCTTCATTACCAAAAGAACTATTTCCTTGATACCTCCTTTTTCTCTCTGTATTTTCTATTGGCGACTAGATAAGACACTCAATCTCAGGTTTGTGCAACACTTGACCAACATAAGAGAACATACTTTGCTGCTTCAGTTCAAACACTTTCAGACGCTCCTTTGAGTAATGCAACTGTGTCTCGTGAGTTTTCTTCTCTCGTTCTCGTGTCAGAATTTCAAGAAGAATATGTTCCTTGTCATGTTTAAGATTTTGCAATTATAGCGTTCAGATTCCGGCGTTCTATTTCACTTAGTGATGCAGTAGCCCCTTGTCCATGTGTATTCTTTAAAGAATGGCTATGAATAGGTTTTTACCTATGGATAATGTAGTCACTAGAAACACAATAAATCCTTATTGTAAGCCAAGAATGAACAAAGAAGAGAGAAAGATTTACCACAGATGCCTTGACCCTCAATTCCTAGTCAAAAGGATGGGTTCACCCGTGGAACCTTATAAATAAGGTCCATATTAAGGGTTTCCGAGTTTGATTACCATGAATAATAATTTAAATTTTAAGATTAAGTGTACTATTTGTCATCTATTTTTCGTTGATTCAAGATTTTAGTCCTTTCATATCTAAATTAAAAAATATAATCTCTTACTTTTAAATTTTTTTTATCAAAACAAAGAAAAAAAAATTCATAATTCAAAAGTTTATTTTTTTTAATGTGTCAGATATTTGTATTTTAAAAATGTTTATAAAAAAAAAGTGTTATTTAAAACTGTAACTTAAAATAAATAAATAAAAGTAAAATTTTGAAAAAAATGCATTGTCACATGACTTGGTGACTCGTTATATTCAATAAGACTAATCAACAAAATATTGTTCAAAAAAAGACTAATCAACAAAAATAAGAGACATTAATAGTGTGAAAATTTAAAAATTGTTTTAATACAATTTTGATAGATATTTTTTGTCTCATAATTCACAATTTGGTCATCTACTTTCAAATCCACAATTTTAGTCCTTGGCATTTTTTCCCACCTATGCAATTCGAGGCTTAATTTTGATTGTTTGTAGGGATATTCTTATGTGGAAACTTAGTCGGCGACATATCACTTTGCAGGTGGATACTTAAAAGTTAATATTCCTTTCATTAAAACATACATTAATCTATATTATAAAACCAATTAAATTTGATGTAAAATGATTTCTTTAAGCAAGTTGGTGGAGATGGATTTGCAACATCCTAAGTCAATTCAAATAAAAAGGGAAAATTACAAAAGCTAGAAGACATAAAGTCTAACCCAGTAAAAGCGAAAAACAAGAAAAACAAAACAACCCAACATGGTTCATGACCATAGAACCTAATCTAAAACATATCAGTATACACCACACACAATCTAGCACACTTGCGTACAGGCACAAAACCAAATTGTAAAAAATGAGGTGAATAGTTGACGAGCATCAGACCAGATCTTCAAAGTTGTGATCGGATCCGACCGTGAACACGGTAACTAACAAAATCCACACGCACCAACTATTTACTGTAACGAACAACAACAAATTAACATCCATTTTATGACTCACATTCAAATAGCGAAGTGAAAACAAATCTGAAACAATGAGACATGGAGATCTCAACAAATCTAAAACATCAGAGAACCATCAAACATGAAGCTAAATACAATCAGTTTCATATAAACACTTATGCGTGAATCCAGATCAAGGGATAAGTCCGTTGAAAACCAACATACACCTGCAGGAGATTCTCACTTAACAGCCTATTTCTATGTCACCAACTTACTTATTGTATAAGGATATCACTTTTCAAATCATTATAAAAAAAACCCAAAATGCTAATTGGGGAAAATATGAAAATTGATCGCAAATTCATGAGTTTAAATATAGGGAAACTAATATCAAAAGTAAAAGCAAATACACGAGATTAAAATTGTATTCAAACTTATATGAAATTTTAAAAAATTTAGACTTTTTTTAAATCTAAAGTATCCTCTATGTCTAACTGCGAAGACTTATTCTCTCGAGGTAACTATAATCCATTTAATGGGTTGAAATCTTTCGATGATGATTTTTTTCGCAAGTAAAGGTCAATGATCGAACCCTAGACCTAATGGTTAAGGCACACAAGTATCTACCATTTTGTTGGTGTCAACTTTTTAAGATTTCGAAGAAGGGACCATAATTGTGAATTGATGAAAATAGAAGGACCAAATATTTATTTAATCCTAGACTTAAATGAATAGTACTCCCTCCGAGTGTCTATTGTCTCTAAATTGGTGTCGTGTTTATGTGAATGAGAAGGATATTGCAATTTGGTTACCACTTATGATGATGGTTGTTGAAACATACATGGAGAAATATTGAGCTACCGCCAAAGATGAGATTTAGCTGTGGTGTTTAAGTCAGTGGAGTTTGATTAATTAATTAATTAATTATTACACTAAAAATTTAGAGGATTTTTTTTAATAGAAAAAAAATGAATTTGAATTATCTGCGCCACTCTGATTTCTTGTTCAATTTAGAGAAATTAATTTATAGGTTGAATGATTATCTCCTTTATTACATAGTATACCATAAATAAGTGAAATTAACATGCAATCTTATAGAATAACAATTATCATAACTTTTTTAACTAAGAGCTAGCTGTAACAAGTCAAAGAGTTGAAAGGGGCATTATAGGAAATGTGAATATGGACTCTTATAAGTTATAAATAAGAGAAAGCCAAGAGAGAAATGCATGGAAATTGTGATGTCAACATTCTTCTCCTAACCTCTTCTCTTGTTTTACTATCCTGATTTTCCTACAATTTTATTTCCTGCAATTGTACTCTCTCATTGTGTGTTCACAGTGAAATATTATCAATTAATTGAGATTTCCTTATATCAAATTTTAGTACCATTACACTAGCTAAGTCCATTAGTTTTAAATTAATATCCTAAGTTTCTGATTGTTTAATTTTTTGGTTTAGCTCGTCCACTTTGGCCATTGCACACCTTCATCATATGGTACTACACATGCAGATTTCATGGGTTATAAATTAGTATTGGCTTTAGTTTTACAAAACTAGCCTCAACTATTAGTTTTAAATAATAAACATGAACGGTTTTTCTTTTCAAATAAAAATATGCGTTAATTTACACCGTTATGTTTTTAAGTGGGTGTACATTAGCACACATCACAAACATATAGCACAAAAGTGAAGGCATATCTCTACTACTGAAAATAGCTATAAATATAATCAACAATTTGCCACAGCAAACCAAATAATTTCAAAATATAATCTACTAATATAGATGTACATGATTCCATATCTAATGTGCTAATGTTTTTCTAAATTTAATACACATGATTTCATTCTTATCATTTTTGGAAAGGAACCTGTTGCTGTGATAGTCAAGGGAAAAATGGATCCTCTTTGTTCTTGAAAATTTTATGTAGTTGATTTGAGTAGTTAAAAGCAAGTGTTTCGCAAGTTTTAAGACCTTTGGAGTCAAATTTTTGTAATTCCTCTACAGTCTTCTTTAATCCGCCATAAGGATTGCCATCAGTGAGGAAATAAGCTAAAGTACTGCCTCTGAAAAATTGGAATTTCAAGAAAATATTAGAAAACTGAGAGAAAATACATTATCTATATAAACTGGGTTATACACATGTTATCACCGAGGCATGTTATGAGCCCGTTTGTTACAGATTAAAATAAAAGTGATTTTAACATAAAATAATTTAGAGATTATATTTTAGAGTTTTTCCGAAAAATCAGAATCTATTTGCATTTGTTTACCGCAATAAAAATCATTTTTTTTAAACGGATAATTTAGTTTGTTTTGATTCAGCTATATAAAAACGATTTTTTGTTACAAATTTAGTTCAATCTTTTAAACCATATTTTCTCTCTCCTCTGAAAAAAAATATTTTTTGAACCAGCTTCTCATTTGAAGCTGTTTTTAGATTTTTTTTAGATTCTGATTTTTTTAAAAAGTTGTAACAAACGGATGCAAAACTCTTAAAAATGATTATTTTTTAAAAATAAGTGATTTTTTTCTTAAAAAAGCTATAACAAAGGGGATGTCTTTTTTTAAACCATGAGCATAATGACATTTGCTTATACCTTGTAGCAATATGAAATTAGTTTGAAAATTGGTCAATTAATTAGAGACTTGGGTAATTTTATGATATTATGGTGCATATAATTATTCTAATGATTATTTAGATTTTTTTTTGTTACGATTATTTAGATATTTATTGGTACATACCGATTTTTGTAATATTTTATCGTAAGAAAAATGTTTACTAGTCAAGAAAACATATAAAGTAAGAATATCTTAAAAATTGTGTAATGAAATTATTAAAAATGTAAAACGTGTTATTTTCATTGCAAATTTCTTTTGGTTTCCTTAACTAGTGCTCCAGAGGTACTAGTTAGCATTACCTTTGTTCTAATGATTGTTTATATATTTATAAGTGAATACTATTTTTTGTAATATTTTATTGGTTTTTTAGTTGTATATTCCTATTCTTTTTGGTATTTTTTTTCTAGTTTTTAACGGTTTTTAGTTATGTTTTTATTTTTGTTAATTTTCTAGTCATTTTAGTGGTTTCTTACCTACGTTTTTCTGGTTTTTACAAGTAATATTGCGATATTTTAGTCTTCCTCTAGACTGGTAAATCTGGTATTTCAAAGAGAGCTCTTATTGCCTGGGAGTATATTTGTTTGCCAAAATCAGCTGATGGATGGAATGTCATGGATTTGAATTATTGAAACCAAGCTGCTCTTAGACTCTGTTTGGTTGAAGAGAAATAAGGAAGAGAGAAAGGGAGAAGAGAGAAAGAGGAAAGAGATGGTATTTTCTCTTGTTTGAAATGCAGAGAAATAGAGAAGAAAGATTTAAAAAAATTGTAGGACCTACTACTTTTTATCTTCTTCCCAAAGTAGGGAAAAAAGGGAAGAGAGAAGTTTTAAATCTTTGTTATTACAACTTTGCCCTTGACTTCAATTGTTACAAAGTTTGTTTTTGTCTTTATATGTTGTGCTAATTATGATGAAGAAGAGTCTAGGTCTTTAGTTTTTTTTTTTTTTTTTTCTGTCGTAGATTGAATAAAAATACAAGTAAATCTAATGTTTATTTCTGTTTGAAAAAAGAATTTTAATTTCTTAATTAAGTTAATTTAAAATAAACTACATTAACTTCATTACAAAATTAAATTGAAATATGATAAAATTGTCAAAAGAAACTTTCTTAGTAGAAGGATATCCTGATCTTTTTAAAAATTAAACACACTTTTTTCTTCTATATTACTCTTCTTTCTCTCTTGTACCAACAACCTATCAAATCTACTATATTTCTCATCTCTTTCTCTCTTCTCATAGTCCCTCTCACCTATTTCTCTCTTCACAACTTCTTTTCTAAACCAAACACACTATTAGTAAGCAGTTTTAAAACTTGGCCAATAAGAAAGATGTCTTATGGGCGAAGTGGGTTCATGAATATTACATAAAAGGGAGAAATATGCTTCTAATGGAAGTATCATCACAAGTTTCATGGGTAGTAAAAAAAAGTTTTTGATGGTGCAATGACTTTTTCCAATGTCAATGGTAATGTTTTTCAACAAGTTAACTTCTCTATTAAGCGAATATATAATGCTTTAAGAGGCAATTTTGTCAAAGTTAGCTGGAGGAAAATGACATGAATTAATCATGTCCCTCCAAAGTGATTGTTTGTTACTTGGCTACCTATTCATGGTAGATTGCAAACTTGTGATAGATTAAGTAAAGTTGGAATTCATTGTGACCAAACGTGCATCTTGTGTAAAAAATAGAATAAAACGCATTCTCACTTATTCTTTACTTGTGAGTATTCAAAGGTTGTATGGATAGGTGCAACTCAATGGAGTAACATGAACATAAATGCTTGCAACTGGAAGATTGTGATGCAATATATTCAAAGTCAGTGCAACAAGAACATTGGTACTCATCATATAAGCATAATGGTCTTGAGTATTACACATTATATGATTTGGAAGGAAAGGAATGTCGGAAGATTTCAGCACATTCACCAATCAGTTCAGGAACTCCTTAATCAAATAAAAAAGATTGTTTACATTAGTGGGTTGAAATCTAAAAAGACAAAGAGTCTAATGTTAAGCTTGTGTGGCCTTTGGATTTTGTTGTTTTTTTTTTTTTTGAGATTAACTCTTGCTTCTTTGTTTTGTTGCTTCTTGTTACCATGTAGTTTGTAATAACTGTTTTGGTTAATGAAAGTAATCTCTATTTACCAAAAAGAAAAATTGTAATATTTTAAGTTTTTTCCTTTTTTTCTTATAATTCATTAAAAATTATTTATATATTTTTTTTTTGGTAAGAGAAGTCATACAATAAAATATGCTGAATGACTTCTCTTAAATATGTCACAAAGAGGAATACATAAATAAACAATAGACAATTTTGTAAAATTTACAATTTTTTTTTGTGGTGGCTGGGGTTTGAACTCCAAACCTTGCATATATTATGCGTTGTCCATACTAACTGAGTTAAGCTCACAAGGATATAAAATTTACACACTAAATACGCTATCAAATTTTTTAAACATTCGTAAATTAGTCTAAGGGGCTTATAATAAGGGACTGACGGAGTATCTGCTACAATAAATTAATCTTCACCAATGTTGTTTAGAAGCTACAAAGTAGGAATCATCTTCAGGAACTCTTAAAGAAGATGCGGATGTTCTTTTTGACTCACACTTGATATATGCGAAGGTTATAGGTCTAAATAATGATCCAAGCCAAATGTTGTGAGTGATAAGTTCACTTTTATGGCAAACACACGTGTCCATGATGCGAAATGACAAAGTAGAAAGTTGCACGTATTGAAATGTACAACAAAAAGAATGGTTAATGATTCTCGACACATGAGTAAATATCAAAATTGTTCCTTAAAATTGTAGGAATAGGTATATCTAGTCACTCACAATATTAATACTAACCTTTGGTCTCCATCCGTCCACTCTTAACATTTGCAAAATAGATTATATAATGATCACTAGAATTGCAAAAGTTTAATCAAATTTTTACGTTAGTTAACATTTGTAGGAACTAAAATCAAATTAAGTTAGAAATGCTAGGGATTAACTTCAAATTCAGTGAATAATGTCAATGATACATTAGAGGGAATACAATGTTAAGGAGTGGAGTGATAGGTAAAAGGTTTGACCCACACTCCCAACTTAATAATACTAACAGTTGTCAACAATGCATTTGATAAAAGATTCAGATAAAAGATTCAGATAGTTAGACAAAATTGATTAACATTTTGCAAAAACCATTTTCAAATAATGAAAATGCGAAACCCACTTGGATTGGTCTAGTGGTATTGACTTGAGACCTGAGAGTGTACTACTCCTCGAGGTCTCGGGTTCGATTCTCTCCGGTGTCAATTTAGGTGGGCTAATTTAGCTTTTTTCAAAAAAATAATAATAATGAAAATGTGAGATATTAAGTTAATACAACCCAACTTCTCCACATTTAATTGTGTGAGCTATCTTCGAACCTTAGCGAGAGAGAGAGAGAGAGAGAGAGAGAGAGAGAGAGAGAGTAGAGAGAGTGAGCATGGCGGTGGCTCTAGGGCAGACCTAGGGCAACCGCGCCGGAGTAATTCACCGGCAGTGAGGTACACCGGGGGGGAGAGGGATCCAGCCGGGTTGGCAGAAAATGGGGGGATATGGGAAATTGGTCTATGGTGAGATCACGCAGAAGGAAAGCGATGCAACCGGAGCACAAGGGACATGACAGGTCAACGGGTTCAGAACGACAATGGTTAAGGAGGTGCGGTAGTCTAGGGTTTCTAAGAAGCGGCATTGTAGTTCTTCTAGGGTTAGCCAGGATCTGATTTATGGTGACAATAGGCAGACTCCACGACAGCATGAGCAGCAACATTCTTATGATACTTCTTTGGGGACTAATTCGGTGTTGGCAGCTGAGCAGAATGTGAATGGTCCAATGTATGGCAATAAGGTATCATTCTATTTCACTAATATTCTAGAATTTCTTCCGGTGTTTCGACTTAGGCAAGAATTTGAGGTGTGTGGGATTTTAACGGATGTTTTTATGGTTCGGAAACGGAATTCTCGTGGACAAGTTTATGGGTTTGTGAGGTTTTCAAATGTTAAGAATGTTGAGAAGCTTTCACACGCATTGAATAATGTCTAGTTTGGACATCTTAGAGTTTGGGCACGTGAGGCTAGATTTGATCGGTTTGCTTCCAATGATAATAAGCATGTGGTGGTTACAAGGAATGGGAGTCATTCGGTGAAGGAGGTTAGGGGGAAGAAGAGTGTCGTGAGGCAACATGGAGAGGGAGAAAAAAATATGAAGCGGAGAAAGGATTGTGAAGGTGTGAGTTTTGAGGGAGGAGGAGTGGAGGGAGAAAAAACTGTGAGAGTGGGGCAGTTTGAAGTGTGTGTTACCGGTGAGGGAGTAAAAAATAAGGGAAGTGTGAGGGAGT
>Ga0315915_1008965_pt1 | contig 11534 bp, 6 predicted proteins | sample MpolbnodulesMG_FD_207738 | JGI IMG/M metagenome (GOLD analysis project Ga0315915, IMG submission 207738) | Medicago polymorpha root nodule microbial communities from Los Angeles, California, United States - branched nodules | ecosystem: Host-associated > Plants > Roots > Nodule | place: USA... | reverse complement strand
CTTCAAAAAAAATAGTATTGCGGGTCTATTTTAATATAATAAAAAATTGAATATATATTTTTTGCTATTTTTTATTCACAATTTCATTAACATGTAGTTGTAAACCCTATTGTAAAATATGAAACAAACCAAAATAAAATTAAAATATGTGAAAAATTACTAAAGACAATAAAGCATGGTTATTTAAAAGTTAATTTTATACTAAAAAAATATAAAATCAATAGGAAAATATTTAGATTTAATTATCATTGATATTTAAATTTTAAATGAATAAATTTATTTTTCTTAAATGGTGGTTCAAAATTAATATATATCATAAAAATATTTATTTATGTTAAAATAGATTAAAGTGTAGTCTATATTTAATTATTAAGGGATGGGGTTGTAATTCAAGCATCTTATAAGGGAGAGGAGTATAAATTTAACTTTTCAAGGGGGGGGGAGTGTATATTTTAACATAAGAGGGGAGGAGAGTGTAATTCATACATCTTTGAGGGGAGGGAAGTGTAATTTACTCTATAAATATTTTGGTGTACAAAAATTTGTTTTTTCAACGTACCGATGCACTAAATATTAAACCTTTTGAAACACTTTTTTGTATACTACGTTGGAAGTTGTAGTTATGCAATCACCATTTTCATCTATTAAAAGCCAACTTCACCATATGTTAGAGCAACCAATCCCAATTCTATCTTATATTTTCGTGGGTTAGATCGTGCAATATGGTATAACACAAAACAACACTTATATATAGTGGTTACAGAGACATTATTGTACATATGGTTGGGAATTTATTATGAACAACACACTATAAAAATTGTACAGTTGTGACTCTCAGTATTAATACCATAGAGTTTTGGGGGCTTGCACTCTAACATATGCAGCATTTTGAACTATCAAAACATGTGCTATATTCGCATGACATGCATTGAAAGCGTGATGCATTAAATATGAGAGGTATGCATTATGGAATGTACACTTGGATAAGTGCAAAAGACACAAAACTTATCACACTAACCCTTACTATAACAAAAGGGCTTTAAATCCGATATTATTCACCACCAAATAAAATAATTACAACATGGGGGACATATGATAAACCCAATATTGATTGTGTTTTGCCTGGACTTTAAATTGACATATGATAAGCCCAAGATTGATTGTGTTTAATAATTACATTATCAATAACATGCTTTTTCATAGAAAAAAAAATGTATATGGTTATGCTGCACTCCATTTGCCTATTAAAATTTAATAAAAACATTATAATATTTCAAATTATAAAAATAAAAAGCCACATATATATATATATATGTATAGGTTTTTATCAATAAGAAAAATAATTTTGCATGATATGTATCGGTTTAAGCTGGTTCAAAGTTAATAAAACAATTATAATCATCCACTAAAAACAAATATAAAGATATTGTTAAGGAAAAAAAAGGTTTAAGTTCACACTAATTTTACTGATCTAAACAATAACATTGTTTCTTTACATAACATTTTTTTGTACATGTTACAACCTCATTGATTTTTTTTTTTGGAATAAACCTCATTGGTTAGCATGATGGTTCCTTATAACTGAGAATGAATTTTTATCAAAGTTTTAAATAAATACCACTTTATTCCTATTTGATTTTCATTATATTAACAGTAGAGTTTTTGCTTGTGAGCATTTAGTAACAACATTATGTTGGTACACCGTAATGACATATGGATTAAAACACATGCTCATGACTCAGCTATATTCATGCACATATTTCTCCAGTATTTTGTTGTTGCATATCTCCAAAACTCATATAGATTATTAGTCATTGTTATTATTGTATCACATTACTATTATCACACGCTTCATGTAATTTTGTTAGCAATATTATATGACTCAAACTAATTTTCATTAACTTAAAAGATGGTGCTACAATTCAGTCCATAGATAACAATTTCATAGTTGCCAAAACAAAACAACAAATTCATGGCACACTGACCAAACAAAAAAAAAAACAGACCAAAATAAAGAAATTGACTTGAAATTGACTCATAACTAGATAAACTCCTGACAGATTTAACATGAAACAAAAAAATGATAGAAAAAAACATAAAGGACTCCTTCCGAAAGGTTGACATTGCATGGAACAACCAAAAAACTGCCATCCATCATACATACGACATAACTTCATATTTCCTCGTTATTTCATTCAGCGGACAATACATAAATAAAGGGTTTCGTTGCTTCCAAGATTTGGAGCACCAAGCATGACGTGCACGCCTTCACGAACCTGCGTGCCATCACCATTCGCTTAAATCCACCACCAAGCTTGAAGTGAGCATAATTGCGTCTGGAATAAATAAGGGTGCAATCCCAGACATACTTGGGAGCATCACGTTACCTTAGAAAAAAACACAAACCAAGATCAAATCTTAAGCAAACAACGACATAAAATAACAAACAGTGATACAAAAAGATATATTTTTATTAAACGCACATTCTCAACATTATACTCAAAGCAGTAAGTCATGTACTTCACTCGGAGCTCGATTACAACTTTGTCTAACTCAGACACTAGGTTAGGATGCAAGGGTGATGTAAGAATACGAAAGACATTAGATATTTATTATAAAAATGGATAAATGTTAGAAACACAGTTCATAATGTTAAGGTTGCTTGAGTGTTATGCGTTATACCAGTCAAGCATGAGTAGGAGAGCAGAGCTTGCACATCATCGTTAGCCCTTAGTGATGATATTTTTTCTAGGGTTATGCTTGATGGGAGAAGACATCTCTAAATAGGAGTATATATAGTGGTATGTTTCTCTGTTATGAGGGAAGAATATGGAAGGTTAGGGTTTCTTTGTTGTAAGACCGAGGAATGCATAGGAAACAAAACAACATTTAATGATGAAAGATTTTGGAAGGTCTGCTGAAGGATTGCTGCTAATTAATGTGTAATGGGTGGGAGGGATATTTTGAAATTCAATTTTTTTAAATGTATGGCGCCATGTAAATTAGGTTTAGGGTTATGGATTAGGGTAGCATTGTTAGCAAAGATTAGATAATAAGATAAGATATACAACTAACTCATTATTTATAATATCCCCAATCTGAGTAAAAATCACGTGGCTAAGAGCAAATTATAGTGTTGACTTTGCATTATCATTTTAATGCATGATATAAACTCAGGGTGTTTATTGCTTTGATGCACAATCCTGCTACTATAATTCATTGTGCATGAATGTTATAGTAGTATGGAAGTAAAAAATTAAGAGAAAAATTGCCTCCTCAAATTGTGTTAGAAAATGTTTAATCGACCTGTGTGAGTGTGTTGAAAAATGTGTTATTAGCACTCCTCGGTTTTTTATGTAAATACATGTTTTCGTAGACCTTCATAGAAAGGAATGATTATTTCTTATATTTTTTTTTGATAAAATCACTTATGTACTTAAATATGAACTACAAGTACTATTTTTTGAAAGAAAATAGAAGTACAATTATTGAAAGTTGAATTTTGATGCCTAAAAATAATCCTTGATTATTGAAACATTCATTAGGTATTAAGCATTTTCAATATTTTTTTTTGAAGGAATTCAATAATTATAAATACACCACCAAAACAAAATACATTATGAAACGATTTTAGCTCATAAGACATGTGCACACGGGTCGGCAATCTAGTATATATAAATGTTAAACAATTATGCGTAACCCTATTCCCGCCCTTTTCGATGGGTCTAAATAATTTATATGAAAAAAAAGGTTTTCCAAGGAATTGAACCGAGTACCCTATGACTACACTTTACAACTTTCACCACTAAGCCACTTCCATTTTGATTGAAATTTTGTTGCTTCCAAAATTAATATACCGTACGAAATCATTTTTTTAAAGTCACAAATACCCTACGAAATTATTATTAACGGTTCTTTTCTTGATGGTCATTCTTTATTACTATTAATATTATTTTTTCCTCAAAAAAATTATTATTATTTTCTGTCGTTTACCACATAAAAATTTCTTTTCATATTTCTTAGCAGTTCCTTTTCCTTTTCATTTTTATATATTACTTAAAGTTACTTATTCTGACTTTTTATTTGCAAAAATCATTACCCTAGATTATAACATTACTTTGCTTTCTCCCTTTGATTTTTCAAACATGTTTACCATTTTCAATTGGCTTATTTTAGTTGTTCTTTTAACATGAATGTAATCAAATATGAAGGTTGAGAAAGAAAAAATTCAGTAACACATCCTGATAATATTATTTGGTAAGAAAATAAAGTTAATAGCCTAAATTGGTGTAACTTTTGCATTTTTATTGCTTTTTGCAATCGTTTCACAGCATAGTATTGAATGTATAATCAATATGATATTTATATACGAAATTCTACAAAAGTCGTGCATCGCACGGGTTAGAGTCCAGTATGATCAAATTTCGATTTCAGTCACTACAAAAATAGATCGTAACCCTAGAATTAAAAAATAGACCATATCCCTAGAATTCAATTTTTGATTCCCCAATTTCTTGTCTCTAAGACTATGTAAAATGATTTACATATTCAACACACTCTTTTTTTTCACTTTTTACACTGCACGTCATATTCTTTCTCTTTTATCTAATAATTCAACACTCATTTAACTTTTACTCACTACAATAGTTTTGCTTAATAAAATTCCACACCCTACCCATCACTTTTATTTCATATTTTTATTTTATCTTATGTTTTTGTTTTTGTGATTATATATTAATAACAATTATTAATTGAAATTAAATTAAAATAATTAATAGTTAAATATTTTTTTCTTTCTAATTTAATAATTTATTTGATTTTTTTTTAAATTTATATTTTTAAATATTTTATTTTTCTTGCAAGTAATAAAGACGAGATATAGGGATAGTCATTATTAAAACAAATAAAATTACAAAAAACTTAAAATGCAATACAATAAGCCCACAACACATGATTCGCAAATGTAGGTAGCACCTCAGTCGAAAATGGCTCCGGTGTACTAGACCCACTTGTCTCAGATTGATCATATATTGTCCAATGTTGAGCATATGTATCTCGTTCATCCTCAACAATCATATTCTGCAATATGATACATGATCTCATGATGAAATTTGGAGGAAATTCATAATTTGGTATATTTTGGGGACCTTGTTGATTGGAAGATTCATTTTGAAATCTGTAGTTGTTGGGATTTGGATAGTTGAAAGGGTAATTAATAGAATTTTGGGTGTTAAAAGGGTCATTGTTGGGATCCATTTCACTAAAAAGATGTTTAGAGCTACAAGCAAGAGTTTATTGGAGGCTAAATAGAAAAATCAGAGGGAAATAAGTCGATTTTTTTCTGTGTCCATATCAAATGAGCAGAGTCTCTATTTGTAGACAAAAAAAATTATGAATTATGGTGAAAAAAAATTAAATAAAAATTTATTTACTAAGAATAATTGACCCCAAATAATTATGATGAGATAACAATTTGGAAAATCAAAGCAACCAATAACATTTTGTCAAATGTTTTATGTGGCCCCCACTTCCTCCTCATTCTACATGTTGAATTTTTTCAACTCCAATTAATCCACCTCACTTTCAACACTTCATTCAACACTCCATTACAACCATTCAACTACTTAAATTTTTTTTCAACATGCCTATTGTAAGTGGTCTAATATGATATCGAGATAAAAAAAAAGTGATGTGAAAAACAGAAAGCCACGAGACGAGACCTTGTTGATATATCATGCTATGTGGCATTGAGTTGGTATTTTTAAGGTTTCTCTGTTTGTTTAGTGATCTTTAAGTTACATGTTTCTCTTATACTGTTTGGTTGCTTAGGAGTGATCCTAAAAGAATATGGTATTGTTTTCAATTGATTTGGATATCATGCGTTTTTTGAAAGAAAAAAATTCTCATAGCTTTTAACATAAGGAGTCTTTGATTCAGCAATTTTTAGACAAAGTGAAAGTTTTAGATTTTTTATGGATGGAAGTGAAAACATACGAATTTAACTTTTGATTCACATTTTTTTTATAAGAAACTTTTTATTTACATTCTTGATGGCATAAATAACTCCTCTGTTTGTCTTGAGAAACTTTAAAATCAAGACGTTGGAATATTGAATGATATATGTAGTTAATGCCATTTGAAAACCATTGTTGCAATTAGAATTATCTCTTTAATTCCTTGTCCTTAAATTTGACTTAACACGTGATTCAGAAGAAGACAAAATGTACTTGGTCAGATCCTGAAAGCGACCCTTTTCAGAAGAAGACAAAGCTGACGTGGCTTCAACGTCTGGGTAACTCAAAGTCTAGGTGACTCAGAATCTGATAAACTAGAGTCGGACCTTCAGTAGCTTCTGAATGAGTTCTTTACTTCTGAATACATCGTTGACTCCTGATTGATCTTTCTTCAGATCTTGTATAAAGTGTTTAGCTTCTCTTGTGCTTCGAATATGTTCAAAGCTTGACATATTTTAACCTATGGTCTTCCAATTGTTCTTCAATACATTGTTATCATCAAAACTTTAGAGACATTGTACAAATCTATTTTGTTTCAACAAGGTGGAGGATCACAAACAATGAAGAGATTATTAAACCAAGCATGAGAATAAAAAAGATATTAGGAATGTGAGCCTTCAACCACCATCAATAATGAAATTTCACCCTTTGGAGAATTGGTGGAGAGGATCTAATTTCTCTCTTTGACATGGTTAGACACCATGATCATGGATGGTTCTCTTTATGAGTGGATGGTTGAGCCAATTTTTTGCTAGAGTCAATAGTGTTCAGTGTTGGTGGTAATAATAGACTCGATATGTGCTTATGAGTTCAGGTTGTGCCCAGCTCTTGGTGTTGTTTATGCAAGTGGGGACTTTGCCTCTACTATTTCCTTGCTTGGGTGGTGGTTCTTTCCTTTTGGAGCGTGAAAGGATGATTTTGGGTGGCCAGTTTTGCTTTTGTTTTGATTTCTTGGTAAATATTTTGTTTCCATAAATCTAAGGTTTGTATTCTATCCTTTTTTCGATATATATATGAGATTAAATCACACCAATTTATATTACACTGTTCAATATCATTTTACTTGATTCATATTTTTTTTAAATTTGACTGTTAGATAGTAAATTTATATCATATAAATCACCCATGTAAAAGTTTGCACAAATCTAAAATCATTTGATATGTTATTAAGACCCGCTAAGATTAACGGTTTATCCGTTTTTTATTGAATATCGTTAATCTTGTTAGATGTCAAAAATATATCAAATGATTTTAGATTTCAATAAATTTTTACATGAATGATTTATATGATATAAATTCGCAGTCTAACATCAAATTTAAAAAATATGAATAGGGTAAAACGATATTGAGCGGTGTATTATTACATTGATATAATTTGATCTATATATATATATAAATGTTTTTATGCCACGTGTCACTTCCACGTTTATTCTTAATATTTTTTTCTACTTTTTTAAAACAGAATTATTCTTAATATTCTTAATATTTAGGATAATTATCTCAACAAACTACGTATATTACTTTGATCTTATCCAAAAAATATTTTATTTACTTTTAATTAATTTTTAATATTTTACATAGCATAAATATCTCAACAAACAATTCATATGAAATCTTATCTTTAAATCTTAATTTTTATAAAGGCTTCAATTAGCTATTACTTTATCTTTATGAATGTATTCGATTCAAACACCAACTATAAATAAAAGGTTTTTCTACTAATCACCTGATCACAAATTTAAGCACATACTGAGAGACCCATTTCTAAATCTAACCTTTGTCATTCTCCAGGTTTGGTAAAAATCACTACTAAAGAAATCTAACCTGTTTCTTTAGTGCAACTTTTGGACAAAGTAAAATATCACTCATTGTGGTGGTTGAAAGCCAAAAAGGCTATTTTTGTTTTTGGTGAACACATGTGGTGGTCTAGTCCTCTGTCGTGTTTAGGCATTGGATAGATTCTTTTTGTATGACTTGTGAACTGCTTCTTTTCTAGTGGCCTTTTCGGCACACCTTGTGCTGTGGAGACTACTAATGCAGTGTTAATATAATCCATTTTTGCTTGTTCAAAAAAAAAATTTATTTTTTATTTTTACATATACTTTTTTTTAAAGATATTTTTACATATACTTTTAGGTTTATATAATATATCAATATCAATCGCTTACATGATTTGTTATTTTTATTTTGGCTTAATTACACTTTTGGTCCTCGCATTATGGTCAGCTCACGAATATGGTCTTTCCTCTTTCAAATCGAACAAAATCGTCCCTAAACTATCATGTTTTTTGCAGTTTTAGTCTTACCCCTATTTTCACCTCCAAAAGCGCTGATCTTTCCAGTTTTTAAGTGATGTAGATTTAGATTTATAGAATTTAGACATGTAAAGATGGAGGGTAATAAACTGGCTTATTGCATAGCAAAAATAGCCCATCAAGAGCCGAACCAGATTTGGATGGAGGATGTTCCCCATTCGGCTCAGACCCAATTGTATCTGGACAAAAGCATAAAGAACAATGAAGGATGTGTTGGTTATGAGAAGAGAAATGGGCAGGTGAAAGAACAATGAATAATGAACATAATTTTAGGTGTTCTAATTTTGTGATAATTTTAGTTATAGTTTTTTTAAACATTTAATTGTTTTTATACTTATTATTCATATCAGATTTTTATTTTATTAATATTGTAATTGTTATTTTTGTTTTTTAAAAATTGAATTTGTTGACATGTTAATGTGTTTTCCATTGGTGATTTGCCAAGTAAGCACTTTTTTGGCGAACTCATTAAAAACTGGACACATCAGCGTGTTTTGAGTGGAAAATGGGGGTTAGGACCAAAAATGCAAAAAACATGATAGTTTAGGAACAATTTTGTTCGATTTGAAAAAGGCATGACCATTTTCGTGAGCTGATCAAAATGCGAGGATCAAAAGTGTAATTAAGCCTTTTATTTTTTGTTTTTCCAAGACATGTTTTTCAAAGTCGTCCTATAAAAGCTTCAACAAATGAATTCATATATAATTTTTCAAGCTACTCCATTACCATATGAAAGCTATATTAGTTAATTTATATTGAATTTTTTTGGTTGATAAACCTTAATTTATATTGAATTATTAATAAGATCATAATTATTTTTTTATAAAATAAAAAATGAAATCAAGATATTTATACCTTACTTCAAATTTGATTCTTAAGGAACCAAGTAATAAATTTCATGTGTTTTCTTTTTCGGAAATTATGGCTACAAATTTTGACTCAATTCATAAAATAACCATCACTAATAAACAAAAAGTGTGTAGATTAAAGATTAGGATCATTAGAATGTGAAGAATGTCGAACTTCAAACACCAGGATCAGATTGATTTCATCGATATTATTTTCATGGATGAAAGAGTATGCATCCATTTTTTTTCCTTATTAACTTTTACTAATTAACATTATTTTACACTGCTGGATAATGAACACTAACATGTACATGCATCCGTTTTTCTTTTGCACTTAATCATATAAAGAGAATAAAATATTTTTGACAAATAAGATTAAAATAAGATTTGTTTATAGTGTCTAATATTATTCTTATTATTATAGATTTTGTTCCTATTGTGCTGTTGATTGTTGCTATTTTAATTGAGTTTAACTTATTTTTGAATTGATGATTCAAATAATATTATAAAAACGATTAAATAGTTTATATAAAGGGGTACCATCTGAAAGGAAAAGCTAATACCAAAATGGTGTATTTTCTTTATATTTTGTTATTGATTCTTTAAAGTTATTTTTCTATGATTATCTTTAGGACTTTTATTTTATGTTTTTATTATCGTTCAGATCATTTGAATTTATAATTATTCAAATACATTTGTTAACTTTGTTGTTCATGATATTCTCGGGAGCAAAATTCAACGAACCGTGTGAAACAATAAAGTTACAAAATATCAAGCTATGTATATGAATGTGTTACCAGATAACAAATATCTCCATTGCTAATAACAACTATAAATTTAAACCAACTTCCACGAATATATAGATAGACTATTTTTTTAAAAACAAGAGCATTGTCAAGTCGATTGACGATTCAATTATTCATTTTATGCATTCAAAATTACACCATATGTTGATATTTTTAAATTTAAGAAGGAAGACTCTTCCTTAATTGGTATTTTTTTTAAGAAGTTAATATGTATATCTATATTTGTTATAATTTTTGTTCTTGTATTGAATATTCACCTTAAACATCATATTTTGTTTAAGATAGTATTGGAATATTAGCTACAAAACAAAGACGGTCTCCAATGAACCAACTATAATATTTTTGTTCTACATTAATACACTTTTGTGATTTATCATTTTTTTATTGATAGGAGAGGAGATAAACTCAGGTTCATAATATGGGAATAATATGCAAATCAACTTATTGATTTTATGTCTTCAAATTCAAATGTTCTAATTATCTTGATATTACAATTGATTAGGTTTAAATTATACAAAGGTGTTTAAAATTATTTTTTATTGTCTACATATGAAAAAGGGAGAACCAAGCACAAACTATAATAATTTAAAAATAATAATTAATGCGAATATTCATGAAGTCCAACAACTTCGAACCAAATATTCTTATTTTTCTCTATGTCATCGAGTTTGATATTATATTAATTAATTATATTTTTCCCTATATCAAATAAACCGATCATATTCTATTCAAACTTTTAAAAAACTCATTTCATATGTTTTTAAAACATTATTTTACCAATAAAAGTATTATATCTCTTAATATATTATTTTATTTTATTTATGCAGATTATGAATATTATATTATATTACTATAAGCCAAGTTTTCATAGCTTATTTAGGTGCAAAACTAAAGTCAATATTTGTTAGTTAATGAATTTTAACCATTAGTATGGTATGTTCTTTAATATTTTTATTTATAAATTTAAATCATTTCAATTTGATATACTTATATATGTGACTGTGCACAAAACTTTGTTTACAATAATTAACCCGGACAACACCGGGTATCAACACTAGTGTGTTTATATAATGAAGACAAAATGGTTTTACCATTAACAAAACACAGAATGGTTTTGGTGGTGGACAAAATCATTTGTTATGAAATATTTCATAATTTTTAGATGCGAAAATATTTTTGTAAGCTCCTGCGCAGGTTTACATCTAGTTTCAAATAAAAAATAAATAAAAAACTATTTAGATCAAGCGGCTAGCTCAGGTTACAAATGATGAACGAATTGCTGCTGCATAGATTAGGTTTGCTTCTTATGTAAGGTAAAATTATTGTTTTAAAGTAATGTTAAATTATCAAAACCATAGTCCGATGTTGTAGGTTTGGGACCATAAAATAGGTTTCTCTTAAGGTCTTATGTTCGAATCTTGTCGATGATGTTGGAACAAGGGTGTTTCACAAGTCACCTATTGAGTTTTGACAATAACAAGGTATTAAAAATAATCAATTGGATATGCTAAACAATTTGTTCAAGTGTGCAGGATCCATAATCAAAGTACT
>Ga0315915_1008962_pt1 | contig 11536 bp, 3 predicted proteins | sample MpolbnodulesMG_FD_207738 | JGI IMG/M metagenome (GOLD analysis project Ga0315915, IMG submission 207738) | Medicago polymorpha root nodule microbial communities from Los Angeles, California, United States - branched nodules | ecosystem: Host-associated > Plants > Roots > Nodule | place: USA... | reverse complement strand
TGTTATATATGTTTAATTTTGTTTTACAAAAAATGTTATATACACTTTGGTTTTTAAAGTGTTTTCGTTTCATTTTAGTCTCTTAAGCTACAAATATTAAAGTGTCAAAAATTTGTAACTTAAAAGATCAAAGTAACTAATATTTGTAAGTTAAGTAACCAAAAATAAAAAAACCTTTTGCCTTAATCTAAAATTAACATAGGGGTTGTGTTTGAGTCAGATTCATATACACTTGTACAAGCAATCTCTTCTAAGTGTCGTGGTGATTCTGAATTTTATGTTGTTTCTCGCATTATTTCTCAGTTATCTTTACATTCCAACTTCAAGGTGAAGTTTGTTAGGTGACAAACAAACATAGTTGCTCATACTTTAGCTAGTGGCAACCTGTTTTTGAGCTAGTCGCCATATTTTTTAGTTTTATCTTTATTGTATTGAACATTATTTATTAATGGTATCAGTTAACTTTGCTTCTGTTCACTAAAAAGTAGGAAAAAGTCGCTTTCAAATGAGCCTATATCTTTGTAGTGAGAATGCATGCATAAGAGGCGTTAATTAACAAGGAATTTACGTGTTATGGGTGTCAAAAAGGAAGAATAACAAAAATTACATGGAAGTACTAAAGAAGTACCACATTCCATTGTTGCTATTAATGAACCGTAAGTAGTAGGTCATTAGTCATGATCACGGTATTAAAATGTCACAATATTGGACCTTGTTTGGACACGAGTGGACCAATTCATCGTCTATATTTTTTCACTCACGTTACGGGACTCTAAAGTTTTGTTTAAGAGAAGTAAACAAGGTAGTCTGCATGTCACTTGACTCAGCCAGTGTTGATTCATTGTACTCAATCTAAACTTAACTATATGGAAGAAAAAAAATACCCAATAATAGGGGAGACAAATTTAAGGTCGGTCTAATAAATTTTAATAGTAAGTGACTTCTAAAGTAAATTTTAATACTACATGTGAGTAAAAGGATAATAAAAATCCATTAAAATAGACAAATTTCATACTTTTTATAAGGTATTTGATAGTAGTTTATATTAATTTTAATTCAAATTGTCGAATGGCTAAAATATCATATTTTTTTATCAAAAATATCATACTTTTTAAGTGTGAATAAGTGGACGTTGTGGGTTACTCCTATAAACGAATATTTATCAACTGAATTATGTCCATAGAACAACGTATCTTAAATCGTAACAATACATGTTATCTCTTTTTCAAAATAGGAAGAAAAAAAAACTGTAGTGATTGCCACCATGTGTGGGGATGAATGATCCAACATCATGCCAAACATGATCATGTAAGGAATGATGCCTTATACATTACTCCATCCGATCTTAAATATAAGAAAAGATTCTTTTTTTAGGTTCATTGAGTAGTTAATGTATTTGATCTACATTGTAAAGCAGATACATTAATTATTCAATGAACCTAAAAAAAGAATTTTTTTCTTATATTTAAGACCAGAGGGAGTATTATATTTCTTTTAATTGAACAAACACGTGGTCCATAACATTGAATATGCAACCTGATTTTTATTGTAAGTATATAGTTATTATTTTGAACAAACAATATTTTTCATTTTAATTGAATACTTTCACGTGAAACAATTTCCAATACCAATAACGGGGGTGGCTTATAATTAGGCTCCCTTTTGTTTTGAACACTTTTCGTACCACCAAGCATAGCATCCACACAATTGTAGTGAGCTTACTCATTTGCTGCAAAATCATGATAACAATTACTTGTACATCGAAATAATTATTAGATGGAAACAAATCACATGTCCTCCAAATTTGTTTGTTTTAGATGAAATAATAAATTTCCTAACTTTTTAAATATTTTCTTAAAAGGACAAGAGAGACAGCGGAATTGGAAGAATAGTGACCACCGAATTTTCTCATTTACATGTAGGAGGAGCATATAATAAAGTTGGTTTCCCTAAAAATAAGATTGAATGTTAGTAAATTAAATATCTATTGTTTTTAAAAAAAATAGTCAAAATGATATATTAAACACAGCTAGACGCTTTAGTATAGGGAGTGCCAAAAGGCCTAGACACAATCAAAGTTTATACACATTGTACAAAAACGCAACGGCAAACTGAAAAAAGAAAGAAAAAGAAGAACAAGCTAAAAAAAACAGTCATTAAGCAAGCTAAAAGACTCTGCCGCCACAATTGGTAATCAAAATCGAAAATTAACCGTTGAATTATATACAAATAAAAAATGACAAAATATTTCTTAGTTAAAATGATGAGAGTAAAAAGGAGGGGGAAAATAGGTTTCTAGTCATAAGTTCATCACTATTTAAGGTCTCGTTTGGTTTGAGCTTATTTTGAGCTTATGAAAAATAGCTTATGTAAATAAATAAGCTTTTATTTTAATGTATAAGTTCTCACTAGCGAAAATCGTATCTTCATAAACTATTTTTTCATAAACAACCTTAAAAACTTATAAATAATACATAAAAACTTATTTATTTGCATAAGCTGTTTAATATAAGCTCTAAAATAAGGTAATCCAAACGGGCCCTTAAAGTAGTATATGAAAAAACTATAGACAAATAAAAAGAGAGTTACAATCTCGTGAGAAATTTATTGCTACCAAATAATTCTAGTTGGATCATACGAGCATATATGTTATATAAGTTAATAGCTTGACCTTGCTAGAGCCATGCATTTTTAAGCTGCATGTTCACAGTAGAAAAATACTTAGGTGTACGCTCATATATGTGTATAAATCTTGAGAGGGAAATAGATAAGAAATAGCGATATGATTGATTAATGAGGTGATAAAAAGAAAAAGATAAAGATAAAATGAGGTGTTATATGATGTAGTGAAAGATGATGTATTCAAATACGATGATTGTTCACAACATCTCTTCAGAAAATATATGATGAAATGTTTTTCTTTCAAAAAAGGATGGCATGTTTTGAATGTCTTCTAAATATGGATAAATAAATTAGAAGCACTAACAATCTCTTTTCTCCTATATAATGCAAATGCAAGGGAAAGAAGCATTCATTCTACGTCTAATGAAAAGCTATTTTAAGATAGAAATTAACCTCCACGTGCATCAGAATAAAATGTTCATTAACAAAATGTATCACCTCAACTAAGTCATAGATAGCTACTCCACCGCTACAGTATTAAATGGAACGTTGTTTGGCTCGGCCTAACCAAAAAGTAGGGGTAGACATGGATTGAATTGGGATGAAAACGAACCACTGTTTTAAAACTGAACTGAATTGAAATGTTTACATTTTAAACCGAACGACTGTTTTAAACTAAACTGAATTGTTACAGACCGAACAGAATTGTTATTATTGGAAGAAAAAAATATAAAAAACCAAACCTAATCAAATTTTAAAAGTTTTTAAAATCGAACCGAATTGTTTCGAACTAAACTAACAAATCATGAACAAAACTGAACCGAACCAAATTGTTTCAGTTTAATTCAAGAATTGTTAGTAATGATTCTGTTTTTTTGGTCCAGTTCAGCAGTTCAGTTCAGTTTTGTGTTTTTTTTTCACCCTACCAAAAAGTGGATCAACCATTGTTTTAGAATTAATATGAAGCATATGTTTGTTATAGTTTTTTTAAGAAAAAAAAAATCATATTTTTAAATAAAATAATCATTTTTAAGAGTATTGCATCTTCTAATTCAAATGAGAAGCTGTTGAGAGCATCTTCTAAAAAAATAGATTTTTTTTAGAGCGAAGAGAAAAAAAAATGTCAAAAGATTGAACTAATTGTGTAACAAAAAATCCCTTTTTATATAGATGTATACAAACAAACTAATTTTTTTTTTTGAGGGACTAAATTATTTATTTAAAAAGGTAATTTTTACTACGATAAACAAATGCAAAATAGATTCTGGTTTTTTTTATAAAATCTCTAAAAAATAATCTCTAAATTATTCGTTATCAAAATAACTTTTATTTTAATTCGTAATAAACGAGCCTTAATAGTAACTAAATATGCTTCTTCTAAAATAGGCAATATGTTTTCTATTTTATTTTAAAAAAATGTCTTTTATTTTATTTTAATCATTTATTAGTAATTGTCCTTGTGAGCTTAACTCAGCTGGTAGAGACAATCCATAATATATGAAGGTTTGAGGTTTTAACCTCGGTCACAAAAAACCAAACCATTTCTTAGCGACTACTATGTATTTTTCCAGGCATCTAGTGCAAGTGGTTTGTACTTAGGGTGTATGAGTATTTTTTTTTTTTAAACAACAAATTTTATTAATCAACCAGATTTCTACTTAAGACGAATAGAGACAAGTGAAACTGAGAATATAAACAAAAGACATTGTATATAGGCGGAATGCCTGAAAATAAACACCTTAAAACACTTATAAAGACAACACCCACTAAAATACACGTCCCACCTAAAAGAGACATTTTCACGAAAGCAATCACTGTAAAAACGATATTCAATACCAATCATTGTCACTACTCACCCCCAAAGATAAACACCCCCTCAAAATTAAACTCCCTAAATTCTTAGGTGCATGAGTATTGTAAATTCTTAGGTACCAAGTTTGATTCTTACAGATGAAAAACGATTATATAGGCCAAAAACCTCCGATATATTTCAAATGTATTTAAAGTAATTAATATTTGAAGTTTAAATAAATTATTTTACAATTTAGTTTCGATTTTTAAATATGATTTGGAAAGTCGAAATGATGTCGTAGAAATGAAGGCTTGACAGATTATTGCCATATTGTATTGTCCTTGTCCCCAAAGAAAATGACTGAAGAGTGTTACGACCAAAAATGGCAATGTATTAATTAAAATTAGGCGCAAAATGTGAAGGGTTTACATCATGCTTCGAAGGAGGAAGGAACCACCGAAAAAGTAACCATTACATTTATTTTATGATAGTCTACGAAATAAAATTGATGAAGGTAATGCTTACGTGGTGAATCAATTACCAGAGTTTAACTCAGTTGGTAGAGATAATACATAATATATGCAAGGTTTAGGGCTCGAATCCCAGACACCACAAAAAAAAATTACCAGGGTTATGATTGGGAGTTAAAAGTCTATTTACTTAATTTGATAGTTCAACTTATTTGAATTAAGAATAAAGAAGTTAGAAACTTTAGATTCAACGGACGATGAGAAAAAAATTATTATTCCAATACTAACAACAAATTATTAATTTAGCTTGTAATTTTTTTATTAATTTAGACTCTCTTTTTTTTAAACAATTTATTAATTTAGACTCTTTAAAAGAAAATATTAGAATATGAATTATATTATTCATGCACTTTAATTTTAAATAGAGTAATAATCGAAAAGACCAAATTGAGTCTTTCTTTTCTAGTGATTTCGTTTTCAAATTGATGATGATCTGGGATTTCTTTGCATTGTATAAACCGATATGTAATTTTAGAAAAATTGAGTTTTCACCTTTTCAACACATTCACCCAACCCTAAAAGTCCATGAAACTAAAGTTTTATGCCTCTAATTTCTTCATGAGAAAGATATTTAAACAACCATTTCTTTATGAGAAATATTTTTACTTTCTCTCTATTGTTTTTATTTTTGTCTCAATACTTCATTTTCTTTGTAAATTTATGGTTATACCATAAGTTGTCTTACAAATTGTTGTTCAAATAATATAACTTTTTTGTTATATTGCTATGCTCAAATTAGACATCATTTAATATTATACTATATCATTTTTCACATGTCCTCGTGAGCTTAATTCAGTTGGTAAAGACAATGTATAGTATATGCAAGGTCTAAAGTTCAAATACCGGCCACCACAAAAAAAATAATCATGTTTCACATGTTCTTTCAAAAAAAAAATGTTTCACATGTGTTACTAACTATGCCGTCACAGTGGTTCTAATGATAAATAGATACTATTTCGATTTAAGTCTCAACATATGTTGGGTCGGTACTGATTCATCTGCACTTGCATTGATTACCAATTCCTCTATTTTTGGTAATCAACTAATCAAGTCATTATTGCATCTTTCATGATTAGACGATAGAGAAAAAAGTGTTAAGATATCATGAAAGGGGTTCTAATTAAAATACATATTTGAGATTTGATTGATGAGCACATATTGACACAGAAAATGATGGATGTCGAGTTTGTAACAAGGTGAAAGTCATGGAGAATTTGGGGAAAAATGATCCTTTCGAACGAATAAAAAATCCTAGGCTTAACTTGATCCTTCGTTTTATTTTTGTTTTGATTGATCTCTCGTGTGCCAAGTCAAATGTAAGATCAATATCGTCACTTAATATTGAAGGACCACATTTGTAACGTTTGTAACACAAGACGTTGATACACTTCTAATAGTAATATTTTGATATAATCTTTTGAAGATCATCTTTTGATGGAAATCTTCCAAAACTTCTTTGGTTGTGAGATGCCTATCATTGAAACACCAAGTTTTTCTAACAAGCTTTTATTCATTAACCTAGCTCTAGCATCACTAGTTATCACACACTAGCCATTTTTATCCGGAAGAATCGAACTTGACACTCACACACCCTACGAACCGACACTCATACTCCTCAACTTCTAGGAATGGTTAAGGCAATGCAATCAATAACTTCCTAAAGCTAGATTGAAAGGAAAAATATCAGTTTTACATCAACATTGCTGGGAAATTAAACAGGGCTCAGAACAGGCGCATCACCTTCCCCATACCACACATCCAGAATTGACCTTCAACAGAACAACCCCAGCTCAAAGAAAGAAACTACACATAAGCCCTTGTTATAATAATACAACACTAATATAAAATTGAAGAGCTTAAGTCCCAATTTCTAAACCATAAATGAGAACCAAAATGCCCAATGAAGACGGAAGACATTCAGATTCCACTATTATATCCGCTTGTTGCAACTTGTAACCACTTTTGAATAGATAATTCAAGGCTACAAACAACTGCCATGTACTGATGCACCGTTCAGCCTTCTCTCCTTTCTTACATTCCAACTTTTAACTTCTTGTATACTGTGAGCAACCTGTCATGGGATGAAAGGGTTCTGTTCAAAATCGGAAGAACAATCATTTCACTATTAAGGTTCTGTTTGTTTTTGTGATTGGTGTCATAGTGGTTATGTCGTTTGGGGTTGAATTTTCAACTATTTGTTACTATTTGAGTTATGAGAGAAAAAGCAAAAAGATACTAACAATTAAAAGGCACACAAATCAAAATGAAAGCAATTGCATTGCATTATGCAACCACTTTTTTTCTGCCTTCTGCCCAGAAGCACAACAGATTAGAACCAAAAGTCATTACATTTTCAACAATAAGAAGTCTAAGAAAAATTTATGAATCTTTCACTAAGCTATTACACTTTCTTCTGGCATCTCTGCTGTGCATGCTACTTCATTTGCATGCTGTATGAAAGTGTGTATACCCCCTAAAGATAAGGGACAGTCAGAGAGAAGCCTTCCATGTTTTAAAACAAATATCAAACAGATGATAAAAAAGAAAGTGGAGGAAAAAATGACTCCCGAACACAAGAAAACAGGGTGCGTAAATCAAATAAAATCTAGCACACATAAACCTATTACAGGAGTAAAACATCATCTGTGTATATAGTTCAAGAGTTAACTACAGAACAAGGATCCGAACACTAGTAAATATGTCTGCCTTCATTTTTTTTTGGGTGAATAATGTCTGCCATCATTTTAATTGATGAAAAATGCTGAGAATGGGCAAAGATTAAGTTGAATTCATATATTGAAGATATAGCCAGTAAAAAAGCTAAATTTGTGGATTGGAAAAAGACACAGCAGATTTTTTTTATCTGTAGGAATCAAACTCGGTACCCCGGGGTTTACAATACTCACACAAAGTGCACACCAACCACTTGTGCTAGACTCCAATAGTAGACGACACAACAAATAACTTTGATGATTGAGTATGTGTGTTGATAATTCTCACATAACATGTTTTTCAAACTTATATTTAGATAAATGAACAGTAATACTAATTCGTGCGGACAGCAATTTGTGACGGTATGTGTGCATTTTTTGTTGGAGATGAATTATTCTCTCTCTCTCTCACACACACAATTTTCTTTCTCCATTTTTTCTGTTCTATCTCTCTCACGTAATTTTCCGTACTCAATATACCACAATTCACAAAAGAAATAAAGAGAAAAAAAATTTGTTGGTTTGAGGGGACAAAGAATATGTTTAAAATGTCTCCCAAAAATTGAACTCGGGTTGGTACATTCAAATTCGTACCTATTATCAAGAGTATGATAATAAATATTTCTTGTTAGCTTGACCTTAGTGGTTTAATTGAGGAAAATCCTCGATGTCAGTATGACTGTTTAACAAGGTTCACGGAGGAACCTTAGTGTGCTAAACTTATTATCAATTTCTGAATTTATAGGGTAGTATTTTTGCATGACGTACGTTCTCTCTGACATTATGATTGCATGACATAATAATATTATGTTTGAGCCTTTTTGTCAGCTGAACCGAAGCTAGGTTCTCCGGACTCAACTATTGGTTATCCAATTTGATCAGTCCAATGCGCATGATGAACCATTAGAAGGCACGCAGGCTCATTAGCTTTTGAAAGTCGCCGATATTGAGTATGTAAGTATATGAACTAAACGAGTCTGGAAGATAAAAAGCTCCCTATCTTGAAAAGTCCAAGGTAATGTGTTTCCATTTTTCAAGCTACGTAAGTCTAAATGGAACAGAGTTCAACACATTTAAACTTAAAAGTATGGATCATCAAGATACTAAAAAAGGACATTAAAAGGATTTGAAAGGTTCAAGGTTTACTTATCTTCTACAATCCAATCTCCATCTATGATCTATGTCATTCCTAACCTACACAAAATGAATACACAGGCTTATGTTTGTTGCCATTCCCTATCCTATAAATAGCCAACACAATCAAATTGACTTGTGTCAATAAGATTTAGACACCAATTTTTTTTATCCTCAACTATTTAATATATGAGTTGCGTTATTTAAACACACAAAAACGACACTGTATACAATACAACCTGCATTAGTGTTGATGTTCTCCCAAGGAGATAGAAAAAATGATTTAAAAAAAGGAAATTGTATCTTATATATCGTGTTTGGAAAGTATTTATAAATAACGCCCAGTTCCTAAATCATCCAGAAAACATGTAAAGATTAATTTTTCCTACAAAATATCCAAAAGCAAAGCTACTATGCCCAGTTCCAATGTCATAAGGACTAAGTTTACCTTTTTCAACATGAATTTCTATAATTCACATAAATTCTCCAAAAACCACAACAATTTCTATTATAACAAGCATCAACAAACAAGTAATAAAATTGAAATAATTCACTTCTATCATAAAAAATGCTAAGCAAAATTATTGACCAAGTCTTCAATTTCATATCCATTGATTAGGGTTTCTATGCATATGCAATTTCCCAACCAAAATTCATAGGTTGAGAATAAAAACAAAAAAAAAATACAAAATTCAGTAGCTTTCAATCAAAGAAACCTGTTTGGCTCAAAACAGCATTCCTAACTTGACGCATATCTCTTCCTTTTAGGGTTCTACCAACACCTTCAAACAACGAACACGAATGCATCGGCGAAAAATCCAATTGCCTTGAAAGATACTCATGTGGTGGCATCGTGCTTCGAAATTCCTCTTCCTCATTTAAAGCCCGTGCATCTTCTTCTGCGTACCGCCTTGCGCGATTCGCCATTGCGGAAGACATCATTGGAACGTTCATCGGTGCTGAATGGTAGAACTTATCTGATGCCGGTGAGGACCATGACGGTGTTCGGTCGGGAGGGCGTTGAACGATGAGCATAGGTTTGGATGAGGGAGATGAATTTGAGGAAGATGAAGCCGAGACGGGAGCATCATTGAGAAGGTTGGAATAGTCACCGGCATCGGGAGATTCTTCGTTTTCCGGCAAGACGGCGAGGAGACCGAAGGAATCGGGAGGGCCTAAGGGGGAAGATTTGCGTTGGAATTGGTGGTGATTGTAGTGGTGGCGATTATGGTTGGAGATGGGGGTGGGAATAGAAGGTGAAGAAGAAGAGGGGTGCGAATAGTCGATATCGAAAACGACGTCGTCTTCGTTGAGTTCGAGGGATGATGAATTATTAAACGACGGCGGCGCGTGAGGTTGGACGCCGAGGAAACGCTCCGCCTTGGTAGGGAGGAATTTGCGGGTTCGGAATCGGGTCGGTTTGTGAAGATCCATTTGAGAGTTAGGGTTTGAGGTTTTTTTTAATCCTGTTGCTCTTTTTATTTGTTTATTGATTGATGTGAAAGAGAAAGGTAGGTTGAGGCGGCGTAAAAATGTAACGTAGTTTTATTGGGAAGATTGAGTAATTAATGGGCGATGATTACTTTGTTGATTTTGTTTATTTTAAAGTTTTTTTTTTTTATTTTCAATTTCATAATTTTTCTTTTAACAATTTTTTTTAACCGTAAAGGCTGAAAATTGATAGTTTGCAATCAATAAAATGTCTAAATATACGTAATATGACATGTCTTCTTAACATTTACAACAAATTTTACATGTAATGTAGCATCAATTGATGATTGTTTAACTATGTCTAAGTATACATGAAATTCAACCTCTTCTTGAAAAAAAATAATAAAATTGGTTTTTGTTTGGCCTATTAAGGGGGTAAATCAAAACAAAAATATTTCACAGGAGGGTAAATCAAAAAATAAAATTTACAGGGGGAAAAACCAGAAATGACCTATATTACAGGGGGTAAAGACCTATTAACCCTTTATTCTATTACTATTATGAAAAATAACATTAAAAAATAATAAAAATCACAAATTCAACCTGCATGGAAAAAAATCACAAATTGTATAATTAATTATCATAAAAGTAAAAAATATATTTTATTTTTGAAAGAAAAAAAGAAATATAATTAAAATCAAAAAAAATATATATAATATAATAAAATTGTTAGTGGCCTGCTAACATTTTGTTGTGTTGTGGAGTTTCTTTCAACAAAAAATTATAATATTGAGTTTAATTATGATACACCGACTCTATGTAAAGTTAGATTACACAATAAACTATAGGATTGTGTCACATCATTAATATATTTTGTTGTGTTATTTATAAAAAAATCCCTAAAATTAATTCAACCAAAAAAATACTCAAGAATAATTGTATTACAAAAATAAAATTCAACACTCGCTGCATATTTGTCTAAAAAATAAGTCAAAAAGTCAAGTTATAAATATTTTAATTATATATTATATCTCCTATTCCATTTCATATCTCACAACCTTTTCAAAAGCAATCATTGAATCTAGGTGGCATTTAGGGTGGGTGAGGCAAAGAGTTTCCCATTATGGAAAAGTTAATTTTGACCCTTAGATCAAGTAAAGAACACATTTTTATCGTGGACTCTCAACACTATATCTAACCACTCATCTTCTACAACAACTTTCCCGTTTCCCCCACCACCTCAGCAGACCTCCTCTTTCCATCCCCAACTCCGACTGTTACCTTCGGTCCTCCACCACCGCGGACAATAAGGTGAA
>Ga0315915_1008960_pt1 | contig 11536 bp, 2 predicted proteins | sample MpolbnodulesMG_FD_207738 | JGI IMG/M metagenome (GOLD analysis project Ga0315915, IMG submission 207738) | Medicago polymorpha root nodule microbial communities from Los Angeles, California, United States - branched nodules | ecosystem: Host-associated > Plants > Roots > Nodule | place: USA... | reverse complement strand
TCTCTCTCTCTCTCTCTCTCTCTCTCATTTCTGGATCTGTATCAACTATTGCCTTTTCCCCCTCAATTTTTCGTTTGCTATGTGCGTTTTTCAGACTACAATTTTAAACTGTATCACATTTCAATTTCATGAGTTTATGTTGTGAAGGTTATTGATTTTCTAATTAACTGCGTTTCTGATATTTTATTTTGTTTAGTAAAGTCGAAATGGAAAACGGGCATAAGTTTCAGGAAGTTTCCAAGCCAAAATATGACTGTCTCTTGTTTGGTAAGTCTTTATGATAATCTATGTGCTTCATTGTCATATCATCTATGGAGCACTCACACACACATTAGACACCGGATATGACACTGACACCGACAATAATTTGAAAAGTATAGTAGTAGTTGAATTTAACCACATGTGTCGGTATCGTGTTTGTGTCTAAGCCACGAGTCAGACACTGGATATGGATTCAATTGAAGTGATTGAATGTAATCACATGGTGTCCAACACTGACACATGATTTTGAACATTGGACATGTCTTCAATATCAAGTGTTGTGTTTGTGCTCATAAACATCTCTGATTTGTTTTTGATAATTACAGACATTGATGATACACTTTATCCTTTGAGTTCTGGAATTTCAGCGCAAACAGCAAAAAATATTGAAGGTAATGATTTACCAGTGTGGTTTGTCCACATTTGAGGGCTTGAATGTGTATATAATTATTATTATTTGGTAAATTGATATTGAAGTTGAAGTATGAGGTTAGGTATTTATTTACAGTTGGTGTTGTGTTGCACAGAGTATATGCTTCAGAAGCTTGGAATGGAGGCTGCTACAGTTCCTGAATTGTGCTATTCATTATACAAGACTTATGGGACAACAATGGCTGGTCTTCGGGTACAATTTAATTTAACTAACCTTTCAATAAACTTGTATGCAAACACTCTTTTTTATGCAAATAGGATGATTATTGAACTTTTTATTTTCTCTCGTCCCTTGCCAGGCAATTGGCTACGACTTTGACTACAGCAACTTTCATAGGTAATTTCTCATTGCATTTTTTTGTCCTTTTGGTTATTTCGGTATTTGTCTATTCATTTGAAGCCAAGTGAAATTAGCATGTAACACTATTTTGTGTTGAGCAGTTCTGTTCATGGGAGATTGCCATATAATCTACTAAAACCAGACCCTGTTCTCAAGGGCATTTTGCAAAGCTTGCCTTTTAGGAAAGTGGTATGTTTTCTTTGTTAATTCTTTTAATAATATTGAAAGTAATACCTGATTGGGTGGAAGTTTTTTATCATATTATGTATGTGTGATATGTATTTGTTTGTTTCCCTTTTGCAGCTTTTTACCAATGCAGACACGGGACATGCGATTAGAGTGCTTAAAAGACTTGGACTCGAGGACTGTTTTGAAAGAATTATTAGCTTTGATACCCTGAATTCATCTGACAGCATCATCCCTTCTAATGAAAATGAAAAAGTCGGCAGTGAAATTTTTGATTTCTGTGAGTACACACGCCGTCCTGATTCTGATACGGTGCTTCCAAAGACACCAGTTGTCTGCAAACCTTTTGAAGATGCATTTGAAAAGGCTTTCAAGTTGGCTGACATTGACCCTCAAAGAACAGTAAGAGTGCATATATTTCCCTCATTAATAGACTAACCTTTTGAAGATCTTCCTTTCTAATAGCTGTTTTCGTTTGTCTTAAATTATTGTAATAACACTTTTCATCATGATCTCACTTCTGTATTTTTTACACCTAATGACTAATCTATTATAATTTATACTCCAAAAAAAAGATAGGACATGATGCAAAACCTTAGTTATTTATTGACAAGCAGGTTATGCACGAGAACACTGTCATTGTTCTTACTCCTCCAGACATGTTATTGTGATAAACAATATTTATTTATGACTTACTTTTTCTTATTGTTTTTGCTCTTTTCAGTTGTTCTTCGATGACAGTATCCGCAATTTACAGACAGCTAAACGTTTGGGCCTCCAAACAGTTGCGGTAAGTGGTCCCTAATGGTTAGTGATGAATGAATGAATATTTGCGTTTTGTTTGAACACATCAGTGTAAGTATTATAATTATAGTATTCTGCATTCGAGTTTTCCATTGTATTTGTTTTTTATGATTTGAAAAGAATTAAGGTTAAAAAAACAATTAATTTGTGTTTAAGAATTAAATTTTAAAAGGATTGCTTTTATTTGGATGATGATCAAATGGCCCTTTTCTCCTATCCAATAAAAAACAGCCAGTTGAATGAAACTTATAAAACTTTTGTATGTTAGTTAGATTCGTTATTCCTTTTTCTTTTGTTGGGAAACAGCCAGTTGAATGAAACTTATAAAATTTTTGTATGTTAATTATATTCAAGGTTCATTTTTCTTTTTGTTGGGAAACCAATTAGGTTTTTAAGGTGTCAATTGCAATACAGAAAAACATGTTCAACAGATACTATTTGTCACATTAAAGAGCAATTTGTAAAGTGTGTACGCATGCGCTTTGTTTTCTTTCTGCAAGCTGCATGTAACATAGCAGTACTTTGGTATACACACACGAGATTACTCTGTTAAATAACATACCATGTACTACATAAAGTGAATTTATGTGTCAATTCTAATTGCCACGTGGATGCAGGTTGGTACATCCGTGCGCAGTACAGGAGTGGATCACGCATTAGAGAGTATTCATAATATCAGAGAGGCATTTCCAGAGCTATGGGAAGTCGATGAGAAGCATGGAATCGTCAACTACAAGGTTGCAATTGAAACAACAGTAAAAGCGTAGATCAGAAGTTTATCCACTATGATTTGTTTGTGGCGGTATCTTTTAGTACGTTGGTAAAAGAATAGCTCACAAGCTTGTCCACCATGATTTGTTTGTGGTGTCTTTAGTATTTTGGTACCTATGTAATTTATTATATTGATATGTGAATCTTAATCTTAATTCTTAGCTATTGCATTTATATGTGAATCTTAATTCTTAGCTTCAAATTTGAAAACAATGTGATTTATAAAGCGAGGTTTCTTTTGACTGATTTTGTATTCTCTTATTCATTAACTATCTTGCATCTATATATCAATTAAGTGTCCATTGAAACAGAGAAAACCAGTCAAATACAAAGCGCGTTCGCCGTTTTCCCCCTTTTAAATGCAACGATGTATAATAGTTTGAAAGCAATGTGATTATTAATAATCTACCAAACACATTGTGTATAATCTCTCAGATAATAATATTTAATCATGTAATGGAAATATTTGTACAGCATGTGACTTTTGAAGGAAAACAAACATCCTCAAGACTTTTTTGGTGTTTTATCAATCATGTGATTTTCGGATATCAATTAGCGTTTATTCGCAATTTTTAAGTTCACCGCTGAGCTTTTATTTTTTTCAAGGAAAAGAGAAAAAGATCGAATAAACCCTAATTTTTAGAGATTAAAAGTTCGGGGGTTGGTTACGCAAATGAAAGGTTTTAACACTCTAAATGTAGTATTTTATACGAACCTCTTACATTTATTTATCTTGTGCTAAAATTAATTGTGATTTGCTTGTGAAAATGTTAATGTAAATAAAGAAGAAAGAAAAATGTTTTTTGTATTTTGTTGATAACATATCCGGAGTAAACAATTTTCAATTTTTTCCAAAATTTAGTGTTTCGGAAATCCTTTCTTGCCTTTTTTCTGTTTTTCAAGTTAGATTTTAAAAAAAGAAGAGTTATTCGACCTAGATATAAGTTTGAATAAACGAATTAAAAGAAAGGAATCCTTCTCTCTTCCTTGGTTTTGGTTTCGGCCTTGTGAGGTGTTTATGTGGTTTGAGGGTTTTATTGGTGTATTGTGTATTCAGTTTTGAGATGTATTGTGTATTTGGTTTGTGGTTCGAAATTTGTGAGGCTTGTTGGTTTTGTGTTGCTGTTTGAGTTGTTCTTGGATATTTGGTGTATTGGCTGTTTGGGTTTGAGTTGGTTGTTGTGATGTTGTGTTAGAATTTGGCCCTTCAAGAAAATTAAGGTTTTAATCTTTGTAAAAATTTTCCTCCCCCTTCACTGATTTCTAGACAATCTTTATATGGACTAATTTGTGGACATTTGAGGATTGTGTTTGTACTGGATTTTTAGGGTTTGAGATGCTATGGCCAAATCTGGAAAATACAGAGTACACAAATGTGTAGGACTGAATTGCCCTTGAAACACCAATGAATTTCTGGACAAATTGGACAAATTTGATTTTTGGACGAAATGGACTTTTAAAACAAAGTAAATAAAATAAAAGTAAAAAAAACAGTAAAATTTGAAATAGTTAAAGAATTAAAACATAAATAATAATAAATCAAATTTAAATAAAAATAAAAAACAACAATAATAAAAAAATAAAAGTAATAATAATAACATAAAAAACTGTCGCCTTTGGAACCATAAAAATGAGGTATTTTAAAATACCTCGCCGCCGAAATTTCGTCTGAAACGACGAAAAAATCCGGTTTAAAAAGACATGTAAAAAAAGAAAATTAGGTCAAAAAATGGGATATGACACTTATGATCGTAAAAATACACAATATTTAATCATTCAATCATGTAATATTCAAGTATCTTATTAGGAATTCTGTCAGAAAAAAAAAGTATATATTTCGGTCTTGTTTTTCTCCATTCATATTGATATTCAATCATGTAAATGTATTTGCTTATAAAATACTTACAGTGCTTGCACGATTTTTTTATTCACAAGTTACTAGTAAATATTGCAACGGTGAGTTTGAAATGCAGTTAATAATAATATGAACCATATACATCGTTAAATATGAATGAACCTAAAAAGTTAATTTTGCTTATATTTAAAAACGGAGGGAGTACTTTCCAAGACAATAAATAATCATAATCACATGCTTAAACGAAAAAACGAAGATATACAAGAGTAACAGCTGAACTTGAGTTCTAAGCCATGTCAGCTAAACTTATCTCAAAAGAAACTGCTGAAAAAGCAACCTAACAAAGATCATCTTAATAAATATTTATTTCCCGTGAAAGCTTGGAATTGTGCAGTCCCTGTCTTCTTAGATGACTCTTGACTAGCTTTTATAATGTCAAGATAGTGATAGTCGCTCATCAACGAGAATCTACTACCTTAATAAGTTAGTAGGTAGTTAAAAATGTACATATGTATATACATTTTTTCTTGGTTGTTTAATATTTCAAAAATTGCAAATGTTATTGTGACTAAATTTTAGCGGTGTTCAAAACCGAACTAATCCAATAGAAAAACCGTAAATTGAACCAATCTAAATCGAAACTGCAAAAAACCGCATTTGGTTTGAATGTATTCAGATTACTTTTTAACTCAACTGCATGGTTTGGTTTGGTTTGGTTTGCGGTTTTCATTTTATCAACTGAACCAAACCAAACCAAACCGCAACATAATAAAAACAGTAATTAAAATTTATGTCACCTAGACCAATACTCATAGAAACTCAATGAAAACTTTTATAAAATGAGATATTTTTTCTCGTGTTAAGTTTCTTCTTTGCTTTTTATTTCAAAAATGAATTTATGTGTTACTTAAACCTTTAGAGAATGATAATATCTTAGTATTTTACATTTCTTACATAATAGAATTAATTTTTGTCCACGTTTTTAATTTGGTTTATGTTTTTTTGGTGAAAATGAAAATGTAATGTAGAATGAAATTAAAAACACTGTCTAAAACATTGCTGAAAATATGTTGTGTTTTACGTTTTTAACTTGATTTTAATGTTGATTTTTTTTTTTATTGTCTCGAAAAAACTGCACCAACCGATCCAATCCAAACTGCATTGGTTTGGTTTGGATTGTATTTTAAAAGTCAACCGAACCGAACCAAACCAAACCGCATGTTTTTTTATCTTGCGGTTCGGAATTAACCTCAAAACCGAATCAAACCGCACCGCAAACATCCTTACTAAATTTGGTAAATCTCTCATGAAACCTATCAGAACTTTAAGAATATTATCTTCTTTGATGAATAATTAGTTTAGAACTTAAAAACAATTAAACAAAAATGAATATCTTCTATAGATTTTTTTTTTTTAAAGTTAAATTAACCCACCTAAATTGACACCAGAGGGAATCAAACCTGAGGCTTTGAGGAGGAGCGCACTCCTAAGTTTCAAGCCAATACCATTAGACCAATCCAAGTGGGTTTATATAGATTGCATTAACGAAACATAAGATGTGTAAATATCTTATCTACTTTTTTAAATATTATATTATATAAAATGAAGTACTATTTTGATCTTTAATAAAAAAATAATAATAATTCAGTTTAGTCTTTGAACAAAAAATATGCAACTTTTATCTAAAAAACAAAGACATATTAGTCCAAAGGTCAATATTTACAAAACTCATGTTTTTGGGCGTTGTTGAAATGAAATATTTAAAAAGTTACACTTTTTTAGGTTTTTTATTTTATTAGATTAAAAATTCCATTTAATCTAATCCAATTAAAAGTAAAAAAAGATGCACAATTTGTCATATGAAAGCAATAACATTAAATAATTATATTTTCTAAATTTATATTACTGAAAAGACGGGCACTCACATACGCGTCTTTCTGCTCTTTTTATTGTGCTAACGCGTGAAGATTTTCAACGAAATTTTATAGAAATTTTGCGTGTTAATTAAAAACGATATTTTATGTAATTTTTTTAGATATAGATTAAATTATAAGTATAGGTATTTGTGACTTTCAAATGTAACACACTTAACAAACCATATTTATATTTTTCAATGACAACAATAATATAACAAATATAACAAAAATTTTGATTATTTTTTTTAATAAAACCAACGATATAACACTAGTAAAATACCAACAATATAACATTATTATAAGAAAATTTGTTTAAGGATATAAATGGAATAACAAAAAAGTCAGCCTAAAATAGCTCCAACATCCCCTATTCTCTTTATATATAGTATATATTAATAGCGTCAGAAAATGAGAAGGTTACGGTGAGTTTTTTTAAGAGGAATTAAGAAAAAGAAGAATTTGAGAGAAAGACTATTGCTTGGTTTGTAAATGACAAATCTCCAATTTTATAGGCTCCCCAAGAGAGTGGTACACACATAAAGATAATATTCTACAATTTTAAGAGAAAGTTCTACACACTTTACTCTACTAGTTACATTTTAACGTTAGATCTCCCAACAACTCACTTATTTCTACTTCATGCTAGAATTTCCTTAGTAACTATTAATTAATTTGGCCTATCACTTAATTAGTCTAGTGGACCCATCAAGTTTACAATTCAAAAAATAAGTGAAACTCTTAAAACAAAATGTTTTTGAACTGCTCTAAGGATGACCTTTTTAACTAAGTGCACTTTGTTTTTCTTTTTGGGTGAAATGGGTGGATTTGAAGAAGATGGTTATAGGTGGAAGAGGATGGTGTGGTTAATGGTGATGTTGTTTTTATAGGGGGTGTAGAAGAATTGTTCTCACCCTCTCCTATCTTTATTGTACTTTGCATTGGATACACATGTATTGTTTGTTAGGATCATGTAGAAGAAGCTAAAATTCAATTGCAAAAATGACATGATCGAGCTATTTTGTGAGAGCAAACTACATGACCTTGACTGGGACCCCTAAAAAATAAAAGTCGTTATTTTGTTTTTCTATTTTGTACTTTTATATTTTTTGGATTTTAATTATTTGGGATAATTATTTTTGAATTTTGTTGCAATTAAAGATAAATCAATGAGATAAAAGAACAATCAACATGAAGATCAATTTAATATTTTTAAAATTCGTTTTCATGAAAACACTAGGCATGAGATGATAAAATGTGTGATGACTTATGATTTATTTTTACTTTTATGATAAGACAAAATTTAAATGAGTTGAATGATGATGACTCATCATGGTTATGGAAAGAATCAAGATTCAAGAGTGTTTACAGAACGTTAACACACTAGCATTCACACAACTCATTTTTGTTTTATGATATTCATGGAAATGTTTGGTTCATGAATCTTTTGTTCTGTATATACTATAAGTTTGTCTATACTAAGTCATTAAATAATTCTCCAACAACACTGTGAATGAATATTATGTGTACATGCATGTCCTCAAAGACAATGAAACTATACCAACAAACTCAATTCAAACAAATTTATATTTTCTAGTCTGGTAAATCATACAAGTGGAAAGGTAAAGTGTTCAGAATGATGCCAAAAATTATTAAGGACTTAGTTATTATAAATAATAATAGAGTAAATAGTTCTTTTTTTTTTTAAAATAAAGCTTATATCTCTCTTGACCAAAAAAAAAAGAAGCTTATATCTCTAATATTTCATTTGAGAAAAAAAATATGTACGTATATATAAGTAGATTTCCAAATTATCAGATGCATTATTATTATTTTTGAAAAAGACGAATTCATATGATATAGGTACTACACTATAATGCAATTGATGTTTGGAACATCACTACCAACCCGAGCTAGTCAAATTTTAATCCTAATAATCATAAATTATAAGACTTAAGAACCCTTTCAAACGAGTTAGGATCATCTTTATTTCTTCTATTTAAAGATATAAATACACAAAGAAATTCAAATAATAATAATAATAATAATAATAATAATAATTAATTATAGTAGAATCAACTATTTTTTATTTTTTTAACCCTTTAAAAATATCATCTATTTAATTGTCATTGTTTTTTTTCCCTATACGTCACAATTAGCTTGAGACCATAGATCTCACTTTTAAAGATTACATTTGGGCGGTTGGATAATGTGCAACCCAAATGGTTTGAGTCACCTCCCAAAATAAATTGATACTTTCTCAAACCACCCTCTATAATATATTCTCATAGACCTTTCAAAATATACTACGAAATATAAAAATTCAGGTAATCTATATGCTCCCCTAAAAAAAAAAAAAGTTAATCTATATGCTCGACAATGCATATCGAAATACTATGGATGCTATAACAACAATTTAAAATAAATTTGTCAAAAAAAAAATTAAGCAAATAGTCCTAAACACAACATCTAAACATGGTAAGTTTTCCGAAATACAAGGAGTACAAATAAGAAAAGTTTTTTTTTTGTTAGAAAAGGTTTAGGTGAATTAAGATTCATGAAACACTAACAATATATTTATAAATTATTCATTAAAGATGTCTTTACGGACATGGAAGTTGAATTCATGACCTTATGAGTGGTTCAATTCCTTAGACACCATTAAACCAGAAACGATCCAAACAAGAAACTCAATTATGTATTGTGGAATACTTGAATGACAAATTAGGAAAGGAAAGTTAACAAATCTTATACTCCTTTCGGTCATTGTTATAAGCAAAATTTCACTTTTTAGATATATTGAATAGTTAATATATCAAGACTTTATTATAGTCTAGATACATTAATTATTCAATATATTTAAAAAGTCAAATTTTGTTTATAATAGTAATCGGAGAGAGTATGAATTTTCAGCTAATGTTTATCATTAATTAGCATGGATGAAAAGGAAATTAGTTTGTTCATAATATAGATAATGTTAATTTTTTTTAATGATAAATGTTAGTATGTTAGTAATTGTTATATTAATATTTTTTTCTTCATTAGAATTTAAATCCGAATCTTTAACTCCTTAACCGTTTTAATCTCTTGGCTCATATCTAGTAAGGAAAATGGAGGGCTTAATTTTAGAGGTATCGAGAATTTCAGAATAAAAAGCTTACTATACTACCAATCTTTATTTCTTACTCATGAGAGTTTTCAAAGATTTTTTTTTTTTCAACAAGGATTTATTAGAAGTGGAACGTATGATCAACTTGGTTATAAACATGTGCAATATTGCACATGTTAAAGGAACTAAAAATATCAACTTTTTATTAAAAAGCAACAATCATTTAATATAAAATGTACAAGTTTCATTATAAATTTATTATTTTAAACTTGTTTATTTTAATGGCAAGATAATATATAGATAGATAGATAGATAAACATAAAGAGATTAGATCTCAAGTATTACACAAAAAAGAAAAAAGAAAAACATCAGAAACCTCCAATGAAAAACCACCAGCACCCTCAAATATGCCGAAACCCCTAACAACAGCTCCTTAATGAACCATCACCACCAACAAAGTTCAATTAAGAACCCGATAATGATTTTTGCTTCAAACGTTCAACTTCGACCACCAATCAACTTCTGGTCTATCGAAGGAGACATCACAAAAGCCTAAAAGGACATGAGTCAAAAAACTAGCTCCTGACCTCGAATCAAAAGTGATCGGCCCACTAGACTCCAACACAAATCAATAGGGCACCCTCAACTCACGAACCACCAGAGCAGACACCTTAACCTTTCCAAAATGTGGCCCACCATTATCCTGATGCCAAATTCCTAAGACGAGAAAAGGTGGAACAATAGCGCAAAGTGAACCAGCTCGAACACAAACAAATCAAAACAGGACACAAAATCAACCTGCATCACCACCACCTGAACAACACACACGAGCACTGTTACAACGCCACCCACCAGCAACCCAACGAAAACAAACCACCAACATCGGAGGGAGACTACCACCCAAACGAGCAACTGGACCTGAATAGACCGGCACACACCCCAACCCTTGGCTAGACAACCACAAACCACCACAATTCTTACGACGACGAACGATCCGGGAGTTGAGAAGAAGGAGGATTGATCGTGAATGATGTAACATCCTGGTATTTTATATACATTATACGTAAAGAATTTAAGAAAGATGTCTCCTGTCATCTAGTTGTTTGATCGGTTCGGTTCAAAATAACTATAATAGAATAATCTTCTATGTACTTATATTTATGTCTTTGGCTTTGGTACATTGTTTTGATATTAATGAAGGGAAATTTTGTATAGTAAGAAATAGGATGAATTGTTTTTAATAAATAAATAAATAAAATATAGGTGTAGTGAATGAAAATTAGAACAAGTAAGAAGCTATGGTTGGGTTTTTTTTTTTTTATATCGAACTAATATCCCATATAAAAAAAATGCTAGCCACGTTGAAGTTATGGTTACTTAACACTCATGGTTATTATGATTCATTGGTTCCTATCTTTTAGCTTATAACTTTGACTCATTAGATTCTTCCATATTCATAACCCACGCTGAGGATTGATTGAGTGGAGTATAAGTCTCTTAATTAGTTATTTTAGGTACCGTTTGATCAGACTTTTTTTCGGGTCTAAAAGCTACTTTAAAACAAAGTTCAAATAAAGCTCTTTAAAGTTGTTTGGTTTCTTTATTGTTTTTTAGTTTTAAAGTTATTTTTAAGTTAAAAGTTGTTTGGCAAAATATTGTACAAAACTTTGAATTTATTACTTTTTTGGTGACGTCCGGGGTTCGAATTCCAGACCTTGCATATATTTATGCGTTATCTTTATCAACTGAGATAAGCTCACGATGACAAAACTTTGAATTTATTATGAATTAACATACTAAATAAAAAAAATGTTTAAAATATTTTTTTAAGGGAAAAATGTTTAAAATATAAAAGATATATTTTT
>Ga0315915_1008959_pt1 | contig 11537 bp, 8 predicted proteins | sample MpolbnodulesMG_FD_207738 | JGI IMG/M metagenome (GOLD analysis project Ga0315915, IMG submission 207738) | Medicago polymorpha root nodule microbial communities from Los Angeles, California, United States - branched nodules | ecosystem: Host-associated > Plants > Roots > Nodule | place: USA... | reverse complement strand
CGGTTTTGTAGTTTTTTTTCTTAGGGGGCCAAAATTGCAACTTTGGGAAAGTTAGGGGGCTAAAACTGCAATTAAGCCAATAAAATATTAATCGGAACTGTAGTTGAAAACCTGGCGGTTTCAATTAGACACGGCAGTATTTGTTATCATGCGTTAGTGTTTCTATATTTTACTGTTACACATAATTCACTTTCTTCATTGCTTGTTTCTCTGCTTGAAGAATGTAACCTTAAGAAATTTTCTCTCTTATGCAGATCTTAGAACATCCAAGTCATCCATATTATGTAGGCGTGCAGTTTCATCCCGAATTCAAATCTCGGCCTGGGAGACCATCTGCTTTGTTTTTAGGTACTTTTCAGTTATGAATTGGCATTTAATATCTCGTGCATGAACAATATCAAGTACAAACCAAGAGCCATTTACACCATCTGTGTTAATATTGTGAGATGAAGATGGTCTGTTTGGACCTTCACAGCACTCTTGTGGTTGCTTATCTTCCCGATATCATGTTATTGCTTGCTTAAGATTAAATACCCACCGAAATTCCCATGTGCATTGATGCTTATAATTTCTTGAAAAATTACGAGAAGTAATAAGTAAAAGAATTTGCGTTTCAAATTATTATATATTATCATCAATCCCTGTTTCGATTATTTCTACTCAATTAAATATTATGATACTGCACCTATACTGTAGGTCTCATATTGGCGGCTACGGGGAAGTTGGAAGCACATATCACTAGCATTCATGAGAATGGAAGCTGATCTACGATTCTTTACCATAGGGCTCATTTCTATATTACTTTTCTAAGGTAAATTGATTCTCTTTAGGGAAAATAATTGGGAGCAAGGGAATGGGAGGTAGGAACTAGGAACTGAAGTAGGAGGAATGGGAATTGGGAATCCTGAAGTGGAGTATGCGTGCAGCCACCCCATGCTTCTCTAGGTTGGATCTGATTCATATCAGTCACAAAGGAATATTATTTGCATCTCGTCCATGTATTTCATCACCCGAAGTTCTGAGATTTATAATTGTTAATATTAAATTAACTTAGTAATAGAGATGCTAAAAGGTTGCAAATACTGGTATTGCATCTACAGCCGTGACGTAATGAAAACAATTACGGCATCTTGAGACTATCCACTTTGTCAAGCTAAGGAGGTCTCTGCTTTCCTTAGCTGATAGATTCAGCACTTGGTCACACTTAGCTAAATAGTATGACCAAACCTTTTCATTAGTTGTATAGCTTTGCTGTGGAAGTAATACCAATATCATGCCTTCTGATTTAACATAATTCGTGTCATCTTTTTCGATCTTCATTGCAGAAAAAAAAAGTATTGATGATTGTTTGATGTGCATAGAGGTCTGAAGTGGAGCTAATTCCTTGTCTACACTACACTATAAGCAAGTTTCTTTTCATTTCAAAGCTGACCATTAACCTGACACTTACAGGTTTATAATTTACTGTCAGACAGTTTAAGATTGTTACCTTGTTCAGTTTACCATGCCCCAAACGTGCGTGCTCCCTTTCTTTTTATGCTCGCTAATTAGGTTTTAAACTTTCTTGTTCAAAAATTGTAAGTAGAATTGTAAGATGATACATGTGTATTTAATATTATTTTCTTACACTTGTGTTACTTACTCGCTCACTTATTACGAAGGTTCATTAAGAAACATTTTAAACGGATGAAATTGTTTGAAGATAATAATATTATAATTATGGGTTATGAGTGGAATTATGTCGCATACATTTTGGTGGGTTCTTCAATTGATGAATATGCTTCCTTTTAATATTTGAATTACCATTCTATCTTTTTTAAATATTGAAATTATGTTGTAAGAAACTTGCACCAAAAAAAAGTTTAGAAGAAAATTGATAAATGAAAATTAAGGACTTGCACTTTGGATGCTATGATCAAGGGATTTTAGGTAAAAATAATTTTATGTCATTTCAACGGAGTCTCTTTAGAGCATCTTCAATGAAGGTACTAAGTTTTAGAAGGTTAAATTCTTCATTATTTTTATCTTCGTAGGAGGAACTTAGCGTGACAAAGTGGATAACATAAAAATTGTAGAAGCAATTTAAATAAGGTTCGATATCATTATTAATATAAGGTAAAAATGTGTATAAGTTGCATAAGTATGACATAGTGTTGCAGAGACCACTTATTATTAATGGTTAATAGTGTATGATATGAAAGTAGTTTCCTTATAAAAAGATCATTGGAGATGTTGTAAGCTAATTTTATCACAATCATGTCATTATTATTATTAAGTCAAAAAGTTACTATCCCACAGTGCGACTAATACCTCAAATTCGTCCTTGAATTTTTAAAAATTTAAAAATTGGCCGATTTTTTAAAATTCAAGGACGCATTTGAGGTATTAGTCTCCACAATGCACCCAATAATACGACTACTTACAAGCAGTGATTTTAGGATTTCCTCTTCTAATCATAATCGTTTTTGACAAGGCATGGGAATTCCTTATTTTATTTTTCTTCGGTGTTGATGAGAAACATGGACAACGTTCAAAGGAAAAAGAGGGATATGGACAAGTGACAATTATAGTAGTGACATATTCTTTTAAATTCAAAAATAACCAGTAACACTAGTATTTTATTGAAATTACATCTACAAAACAATGTAAATACCAGAACTCCAGAGCAGCTCCTTGTATTTACAAACATCCCGCTGTACTGTCTCTCTCTCATTTCATGGGCTAAAAAGTTCTATTGATCATAGTATCAAAACTAAAATCAAAGAAGGAAAATTGAAGTTGAATGCATAAAAGAAAAGAAAATTTGCATGTATAAGGTGCCAATCAGTTCGTGTCTCTGCTGGGTGTTTCCTTGTATTGTAGAAGAGAAATCTGGCGCTGTAGTCTCATTTGCTGACGGAATTTAGCAATGAACTCATCAGCACGTTTATCTATTCCTTCACCTTCTTGCACTTCTTGTCTAGAACCCATTTCTTCACATAATTCAACCCCATGATAACATTCTTCGTCATAATCTCCTGCATCGACTAGATCACTCTTTCTCCCATTGTCATATTCAACAATACCATCATCGTCATTAAAATCATAATCAAAATCAACATGTGGGTTTATACACGGAATATGAGGCAAATGAAAGCGCAACGATGATGGACGATACATCTTGACATTGAACATAGGTGTCTCATCAAAGGAGAGCTCACGTTCGAAGTAGTGAATTTGATTAGTACGTGTGGTTGTGTGTCCTAAACGTTTCAAATACTTTGGTACAAGACGCAGCTCTGTCGCTAGCTTGCGCCTAAACACACCACTTTTACGTGCCCACAACAACGAGAGCCGCAGCATATTCCATGCTCTACGACCAACATTACGGTTCTTCAAAGACATGATGTTATCTTTAACTATATGCTAAAATGTGCTTGAATTAATGTATGTAGATGAAAAACAAAGTGATGAAGAGTATAGTAGCTATAGCAAGTGTTTGTAGAAACTTTTTTGTGTGGATGATTAATGTTGATGATGTATGGAAAGTGGTGGTTGCTCTTTTATATGTAAAAATAGATAGATTGATTGATATATTTTGGTGATTAAGGACGCGTAGCGTGGTGTGATGAGAAAAAGACAGTGTATAGTTTTTTTTTTTCAGTTTAATGTTTCAATGTTTCAATATAATATAGTGTGAACTGTGAGCTAAGGAAAGGACGAAGAGCCAACTCGTTAAGGACACGTCTTTACTGTACGTGGTTGGAAACAACCTGGAACATAACATTATTTGTTTATTGCTAACTATTTTGCCCTTAACTTGTACTCATCATTAGTTCACCGAGTTACCAACCAACTATTTTAGTCAAAAACTTAGACTGATAACGTAAAACAATCTGATGTTGTGTGTAAACTTTTGTGGATTAAACTTTTTTTGACGGCGAATGAATGGTTGAATTTTAGAATATGTAAAATTGTGGTTGAAGGGGTCTTTGCTATTTTTTATTTTATTTCTAATAAGTTCCTTTCTTAGGAAATAATTATATTTGTGGCACTCTGAGCTCCACTCTCAGTTAAAATTTGAATTTGAAGTCGGTAAATTATAGAAATCTAGTCATTTCTGCTAAATTCAATTCTTTCTTATTGATGATGTCTTTGTTATTTTACTTATAACTTTTTGAATTACCATGCTATAAGTTTGAAGTTTACACCGCTGCTGTAACTAATCTTTCGACATCGTTTTGGATACATAAGATGAATTCTCTCTTTCAAATTGAAATATAACTGATAAATGATAAACATAAGATAAATTCTCTCTTCCAAATCGAAATATAACTGATAAATGATAAAGAAATGATATGATGATAACAAGAAGAACTTGAAAAGGTAAAAATTACTACACTTTCGTGGTTGAAAGTTAAAAATGTATGTTTTCCTTTCGGTTACCATGTGGTGGCATCAACTCTTTGTTTGTTTGGGGATTGGCTGACCGTTGTTTTCCTCTTTATTGATTTCAAGGATTGGATGTTGTAATTTTGTCTTGCTTCTTTCCGCACTTCTTATGCTAGAGAATAAATTTTTTTGTTAATATATATATCATTTTGGCTTGTTCAAAGAAAAGAAGAACTTGAAAAACAAATATTTTAGGAAAGCCGGTAAAATCCTTGGTAAAGGCTATTTTTGTCAATTAAAATGATGTGCAAAATTAGAGATGGGACCCATGGCCACATGAAATGAAGGCTGCTTATAGTTGGATTTTGTTGGAGCATGGTTGAACGCCGTTTGAGATTGCTTGCTTTCAAATTAATGATTTTTTTTTCTTCCACCCCACACTTCTTACTTCTTTTTTTTTTGACATACACTTCTTACTTCTTAGAAGCTCTTGGTTGGAGTTTAAAATTCCAACGTGTAAAAAGTTTTAAACCTCCTCTCTCTCTTACACATTTGAATTCTAAAACCCCAACAAATTTAGAGACCTCTAAAAAGTGTAGGCTAGAAAAATAAACGGTCTTCAAATCAATGTAACACAAAATTTAGTTTTTTTTTTTCCAAAGAGAAATAAGTTGTTTAAGCACAAAGTTAAGACACTTTCGTTTGAATTAAGTGTATTTTGAACTTATGCAAATAAATAAATTGATATGTTAATTTTTAAGTTTTCACTAATAAAAATGGTATCTTTATAAATTATTTTTTTCATAAACTACATTTGCAAACTTATGAATAATACATAAAAGCTGATTTATTTGTATAAACTATTTTATATAAATTTAAAATAAGTTTAATTCAAACGAACCATACAAGCAAACGTTTGCTTAATGCAAATGGTCTTTATAAACTAGTAAACTAGTATTATATTGTGGACCCACTGCTCCAACAACCATCCGCGGTTGAAACTTCAAAGGAACTTTCTGTTGCATTGCAACTGCACTTGCATTGGTTGGGAGAAATGAATTCAATAGTATGATGTACACAATTTTTACTTATATTTATTGACTCAAAAGTTTTCACTTAATCTTTTTTTTTTTTTTTTAACAAAAGTTTTCACTTAATCTTGTTGTGTAAGGATCTAATGTAAAATAATCGAATCACCCTTGACTAAAAATAGTAAATAATTCATTCCTCCTAGTAGTTTTTTCTTTCAAAAACCTTAATATTCCCTTTTTTGCAGTTGTACTTGTTATTACAAATGATAAAAAATGTGACTTGACTTGTCTTTATTTATTTTTTGCTTCCCTTTTCTTGTATGTTTAAATTCATTCTCCAATTTTAAACTCTTTTATGGCAACATAATTTTAGTGCTTTTATTTTGGGTAACAATAACAAAACAAGATTCTAATCACACACCGATTTCACATCACTAAAAAAACGGCTATAATGCAATTGCAATGCACATACATAGAAGACTCCGACTTTGAGAAGTCAACTAAAATACAGAGCACAAAAACTATAATGTAATGATGATTGAATGGGTTGTTGGGGTACATCGTGCCATAAATTGACTTGCATGCCCCTTCAGTCCCACATTATTGATCTCAATTCCAATGACGACAAAACACAATTTCCGTAGCCTATAGTTATGTACAACATGTACACATAAATGAACCTCAATTATTCAGAGATTAGTCCTCGCACTTGTGTATATCCAATGTTGATGTCAAATTTTGTGTTCGAGAAAGATAATAGTTAATTGATCATGTTGGAGAGTTTTTTACTATAACCAATTATGGTCTATTGAGCATAGATGGAATGAGTTATTAACAAACACTTTTGGTATATAGATTTTTTTTGTGGTGTCCTAGATTCAAACCTCATACATTATATATATTATGCGTTGTCTCTAAGCTAAGCCTCACATAGACTTATAATTTAGGTTTAAAGTAAGGGAAAATATAAACAAGATAAAATAGAAAACCAGGTGCTATTTGTCCACAAAAATTAAACAAGCTAGATACACTGATACATTTTATGTTGCTGCGCCATTCACGGAGTTTTCTAATTTTCATTCCTTCCAGCAAGACATGCAGACAACTAATTGCCCATAAAAGTGGGCCAGAGCAAGAACAATATTATATTTATTTTTCTGTTTTAAATTTTTTAGAATAAACTAATAGTTTAATCTTTAAACAATCACTTTCTCTTCAATTTAGTGACTAAATTATATAAACATAATAAATAGTTTATGAAGTATGTTAAATCTGTCAATTTAGTTCCTAATCATTTTAATGCTAGATACTATGCTCGTGGAATTTTCATATACCTTAGAAAATAAATTGGTGCATTTCATAATTTTGAGAACCAGCTCTTTCAAAAAAAATTGAGAACTAGCTATTATATTTATATGGTTTAAAAATTAAATTGGATAGAACTATAGTTTAAGAACTACATTCATGATTTATTCATTTTTAATAATTTAGAGTGTTGGAGTTGATTGAAGTATGGTAAAAGAAGATGGAGACAAACAATACTATAGACTATAGTTCCTCATTACTAGACGCACTAGTCAAAAAGATTTTACCTTGTATTTTACTTTCTTATCTTATTTTCTCTAACTCCAATTGGTCATGAAAATTTTGCTTTTCACTTATATTTAAGATATGGTGAAACATAATCTTGTTTTAAGATAATGTGAAATGTAGGGTGTGTTTGGTTTGCAAAACAGTAAGTACTGAACAGAACATTACAAGACAGAACATCACAAAATAAGGCAGAACAGTACAAGACAAATTTTAATAACATTGAATATTTTTTTGTTTTATATGAATTTTGGGGGACGAAACGCTATTTTGATATTTTAGACAACTTGTATGTGGGACAAAAAGTTGTGTTGTGGTTTGGTGAGGGACAAAAATACCAGTTTGTGTCTTGTCCCTTGCCTCAAGTTTGTTCTGTACCTGAAACAGTTTTATAAATCAAACACTGGACAACTGAAGCTGTTCTGTCATGTCCTTCATTTTTTAGCAAATCAAACGCACCCGTAGTTTAATATTTGCTTTGGTGACAATGAATGAACCGAGGATTGTGAGCTATTTGAGACAACTTCATGCGTTGTACAAAAATTTCACTTAGGTCAGTGGCTCCCGGGATGACCATGGCCTCCCCATTATTTTCATGAAATTACTATTATACCCTTGACCTTATTTAAAAATTACAGACATGTCAGGCCGCGACCGTCACCTTCTCTAGTGATTGTAGTACTACCTCTGTCCATCTCCTACCGTCAGCCAGGCCGCGACCGTCGCCTTCTCTAACTCTCCATCGAACTCGAAATCCACACTCATCTCACTCGTCTTCTTTTCTTTTCTCTCTATATTGATCTCTGGTTCCTCTTCATTTGTCTCCATCTCTCCCAGAAACCCTAGCTGAGTAAGTGTAAATTATTTTTGTTTTTGTTTGGTAATTATACTGCTTCATTTTCCTATTGTTTGTTGATTAATTTCGTTTTTTGATTTGGTTTTTAATTTCAACTTTCCTATAATCCTGAGAAAAACAAAAGGGGGGAAATGAAAAAGTAAATCACAAACTGTAGTGTTGATTTAAATCGATCTTGATTCTCAATTATAATGTTTCAATTGTAATGTTGATTTATAATAGTTGAACTGCTTGCTTGCTTATTCTTCCCATTTAATAGAGGTGTCTCACAGAAATTGCTGATTGATACAAAAGAAAGGCAATAATATATTTGAATGAAACAATTAAGACAACGTGCCATGTAGGCCTGTAGAATGTTGATATATACATCTTTTAATCAAAAATCTTCCTAGGTAGTTAGGTTGAAATCTTTCTTCTTCAATTGTAATGTTGATTTATAATAGTTTTGAAGTGCTTGATTGCTTATTCATACCATACCAAAACAGAGACATAGTTGATTTTGAAATTGAAATTCACTTCATTAAGAGTCTTTAACACATTATATCATTTTGATAAGTGCATGCATTAGTTCCGAGTCAATTATTGATGATATAGTATAAAAGCTATGAAGATGGAGAGATGACAATAGATTTTTTGGGTAATTTATAAATCATATATTTCTTTTAAAGGGCGAATTTTTGCTATGAAGATGGAGAGATGGCAATATATTTCTTTTTGAGTAATATTACTTGATCAACTATTTTCTGGACAACTTATGAGACAACGAAATACATATAAAAAAATATAGGTATTGACACAAAAAACAAAACATTAGAGAAATAACATAATAAAAATTTGAGAGAATTGTCATAAAATAGTTGTTCTCTATTTTTTAGAGGAATAACAATGATCCCTTCAAAAAAAAAAATGATATTTAGTCACATGTAAATACTTGTTGAACATCTCATTTTTTTGTCATTCTCTTTTCATCACACCATCAATATATTATCACATCTATCACACTATTTTTTTGTCATTCTCTATTCATCACACCATCAATATATTATCACATCTATCACACTATTTTCTCTATTCTTTTCTCACTCAAAGTGTACGGTGGATGAATGAATGTTCAAATAACATTTTTCAAAAATGAAACAGTGAATAGAGTCGCAACCTCATTCAGTTTTAAATAATTCAAGCAACTAAACATACAATTTCATTGGGTCTGACTTTTCCTTCTCATTCATTAGTACAAAGGTTTTGAAGCAAATAGAGTCGCAACCATTCAAACTTTACAGCTAGCCAACTTTTGTCCTCATGGGATGGAAATAGTGAAACTGGACCAAATGGGCTGGTGCTGTCAAATAAAACAAAGAAATAAGAGTACCATGTAGTCACTCATTAGCCAGTGAATCGAATTCTAGATGGCTCACAGAGCTAGCCTACATGTTTTTTGTCCATCTAGGTACATTGTTTACTGTTATCGAAAGAGAGCTATGAAGTTGAAGACTCTAAAAACAGAGACGCATCTATATCAAATACCTTTGACTATATGGATACTTGCGGTTGCGGATATCCATCCCATAAATATCAAAATTATTATTATTATTTTTAACATTTATCACATACTTTTTTTTTTTGAAGAAGCTAAAATCGAATATGTAAATAACACTAAAAATCTTCCCTAGCATAAGGTGTGCAAAAGGAAAACAAAAAAATCTGTACAATATTTACAAAACCTGGAAAAGAAAAAGCAACAAAAACGAAACAGTGAAAGAAATAACAATTAGCTATTGTCTATCATGTCTAGAGGACTAAGTCACCATCCATGGTAATTGAAAGAGAAATGAACAAATTTCTCCTTCAACCACGAAAAGGAAAGAGACTTTATTTTGTTCACTATACGCATAATCGAGCAATCTTTGTCCTTGAAAATTCTGTTATTTCTTTATGTCCATATTTCCCAAACTGTAGCAAACCAAATGATGTTTAACAAAGTCTTCCGCACCTGTGAGGCTCCGCTACTACAAATAAACTGAGTATAATGGTCTGAAACATCGAACAGAGCCATTATGGAAAGGCCAACCCATTGGAGAATACCATTCCATACCGAACCAAAAAGAGAGCAATGAATAAATAAATGATTAGCAGTTTCGAGAGAACCGCATCCAGAAACACACAGACAAGAATTATTATCTAACACGTTACGACGAAGCAAGTTTTCTTTAGTTGGTAATCTATTCCAAAACAGACGCCAAGCAAAAACCACAACCTTTAGAGGGATATTGTTTTGGCACAACATGTTAACTTCTACGGGGACGACTCCAACAGGTTGAACAGACTGAATATTGTACGCAGTACGTACAAAGTACACATTTGATTTTTCTAAATGCCAAAGCCATTTGTCCTCCTTTTCAACCTGCAAAGATACATTTTGAAGTAATAAACAAAGTTCCCCCACCTGCTCCTCCTCCCACGCAAACAACCTCCTCCTCCACTTCCACGCCTCGCCATTCACACCCCACCCCAACTGACACATATCGGACACAGACACCCATTTGTTTACCGCCAACTCAAACACCCTGCTGAACCTTTCCCTAAAGGACACCCCACCAACCCAAACATCTGACCAAAAAAATATATTTATCCCATTCCCCAACAATCTACGTACATGTGAATCAAACCACTCCTCCCTCCGCAAGGCAGCAATATCACACCACCAAGCCGAGGCTAACCTCCCACCATCCAACAACCTTCCTCCCTCTTCGCCATATCGCGCCGATAACACCCTATACCACATACTTTCTTTTTCAATTAACAACCGCCAACACCACTTCCCTAATAATTCACTATTAAACTCCCTATTTCTCCTTACCCCCAAACCATCAACCTCCTTTCTCAAACAAACAACATTCCAATCAACCCAATTTACTTTTTTGTGGTCGTCACTCCCCCAAAAAAAAAACATTTTAAAATAGATTCAATAGAGGAGACAATACCTGAAGGAGCCTTGAAGAAGGAAAGCGCATAAACAGGCATAGAAGACAAGACAGATTTCAACAGAACCAAGCGACCACCAAAAGGTAAATGTTTAGCTTTCCACCCTGACAGTCTAGTTTTGATACGCCGAATCAGTGGTTCCCAAAAAGAAAACCGACGCGCATCACCACCTATAGGCATCCCCAAATACACAAAAGGGAGATTTCCAACCTTACACTTCAAAACCAACGTCGCCTCGACTAACCAAGACCCGTGAACATTAACACCAATCAACTGACTCTTTGTGAAATTCACCTTCAGCCCAGATATAGATTCAAACAGATTGAGAACAACACGCATCGCTCGAACATTAGCCCACGATTTCTCAGCTATTATTAAAGTATCATCCGCAAATTGTAAGTGGGAAACAACTGTTGGATTAACCGACCCCACCTTGTAACCATGAAAGAATTTTTTTTTCGGACATTGCCTTCATTAAAACATTAAAGCCCTCGGCGGCCAAGAGAAAAAGGAAAGGGAAGAGCGGGTCACCTTGCCTCAATCCCCTCTTCAAAGAAAACTCATCCGTTGGAGAACCATTAACCAATACTGATGTAGTGGCCGTGCCTATGCATTCATTTATCCATTTCCGCCACAAAACTGGGAACCCCATCTTGTACATCACCTCATCTAAATAACACCAATTTATAGAATCATAGGCCTTCTCG
>Ga0315915_1008957_pt1 | contig 11541 bp, 2 predicted proteins | sample MpolbnodulesMG_FD_207738 | JGI IMG/M metagenome (GOLD analysis project Ga0315915, IMG submission 207738) | Medicago polymorpha root nodule microbial communities from Los Angeles, California, United States - branched nodules | ecosystem: Host-associated > Plants > Roots > Nodule | place: USA... | reverse complement strand
TTTTTGAATAAAATTTTGTAGAAAAAATAATAATATTTAAGAATCTCTTCCAAAAAAAAAATAGAATTTTTTAACAAAACATGAATTTAATATGAATTTTTATATTTTTTACGGTTAAAAATTCATATTTAATTTATGTTTTGGTAAAAAAATTATAATTTTTTTGGGGAATTTGTTTTGCAATATTCTACACATTTCTACACAATTTCATTAAAAAATACAAAAGTTAACTTAAAAATATGGACCAAAAGTAATGATTGAAAATTTTATAAGAACTAAAAGTTGAAGGAAAATTTTAGAGGGACTAAAACGAAAAGTTGATATATTTATAGGGATCAAAAACATATTTAACCCAAAATTCATATAAGACAGTGTCCACGTTTAATGTCCAATAGTAATTTAAATGTAATTTGTTCGACTACGATTGTCACATGTGAATGAAACCTATAAAACAAGGAAGATTATTACTATATCCTCGTTTTCTGTTTTTATTTTTTTGTCAAGTAGTCTAATATGGTTAGAAAAATTCACCTTTTAAGATGAATAAGTAGGGTGTCCGAGGTTTGAACTCCGCTCCTGCACATATTATACATTATTCATTACTAAGTGAACTAAGTTCGTGGGGACTCATATCCTTGTTTTCTATTATGTAACAATTCATAAAACATGCCTTAAAAGAAAGAAAGAAAGAAAAAAAACCATAAAACACTTTGTAGGGGTGAAACAATTCACTTTGGTCCAATCAATTAAATCTAGGGGTAATTGTCATTTTTGTCCCTTGATGTGAAACGAGTAGCCACAATAGTCCCTCAATGTATCAAAATTTCAAAATAGTTCTTGATTATGCACTTCGTTAGTCAAAATAGTCCCTAACATTAAAATGTTTTGTTAATATTATCATATTAGTCATTCAATGTACTTATTTATTGTTGTACCAGTCCTTATAAATACTAATTTACTATCAATTCAGTCCTTATATGAAAAGAGTTATTGTGAGTATTGATGAATTATTTTAGCGTCGAGAACTATTTTGACTAACAGATTGCACATTCAAGGACTATTTTAAAATTTTAATACATTAAAGGACTATTGTAATTACTCGTTATACTTTCAAGGACCATAGTGACTATTACCCCTTAAATCTACATTGGTTTGATTTGATTATTTTTATTTTTTTTGTTAAACTAATCCTTGCAAATTAACATAAAGATTTAGATTCACGGTTGTTTCAAATTTGAAGGATGAAATTTTAGTGTGTGAAACGGTGATTCACTCCATGTATATGAAATGATAATTTTACTAAATTTTCCAAAAATTATCACATTTTCAAACAAAAATGTTATTATTAGACAATCAATTTTGAGAATAATTTAACTTGGTAACACAATTTAAATTTGTTAATTACTTCGAAGATAGTTAAAAAGGTATTAAGAAAATTACAAAAATGAAAAATTGATAATCAATATACCAATCAAGCCTAATTCGATCTTAGTTCAACTAAACTATTCATCTGACTAAACTGGTTGGCTCGGTTCAAAATTTAATTATTTGTTCAAATGTATATGATATATTCATTAACAACCGAAATTATGATTATGATTTTTTGCATTGCATTAACCTTATTCAAGGTCAATACTATTGGGGAGTCGACGAATGCGGGATAAACAACGAGCTCAAATGCTCCATGATCATTAAGAGATTTAGACGCCACATCTCCACCAAATAATAACTTGAGGCATTAGATATATGGGTCTCCTCTCTTATATATCCAACGTTTCTTCCATCTCTATTTGATGTGGGATTTAATCACTCGCACTTGGCGCCCAACAATCTCCCCCTCAAGTGTGAGTCACCCACATCACTAGCTTGATTCACACTAAGATCCCGCTCTCACTCTCCCACCGAGCCTAACTAGGGCTCTAATACCATTCTGATGAGAAATTAACACATAAGTATGGTAACACACCAATGCGCAGTGGAAATAAAATTCCCCAAACTTGCAAGAATATATGAGGAGCAACAACAAATATATGACAACACTAAAGCAAATAAAAGACATAAGTGAACATCGATATTTTAACATGGAAAACCCCTTAATGTAAGGGTATAAACCACGAGTTGTATGGACCAGTGAAATAGCTCTACTATAATCAAATACGGGTACAAGAGAATCTCAAAAGGTGATGCACAAATAGTGCCAACAACTAGCCAAAACAACAAAGTAATAAGGCTTACAAACGAGAACAAGAGAAATGAAAAATACCCTAAAAAATTGCTTCAGTGCGAGGCATATATCTCTCTCTCCAAATACTTTGTGTCGACGATCCGAACGGTGAAAAGAAAGACCCGGATGTTGCGAACCTGCTCTCCAAAAGGCAAGTTGACACAACAGTTAAAAAATCCGCAAATTATTGTTTTACTAAGATAGATTTGAGAAAAATGGGATTGACTTTCTCTTCTTCTTTTTTATCTCTTTTGGGCGCTAATCTTCTCACAAAAAACACTCTCTTCTCAACCATAATACGACATCTCTCCACTTATATAAGTGAAACATAATGGCCTGACATATTTGAGATTTTCTCCATATAGGAAGGGAACCCAATGCCCAACAAATCTCCCCCTCACAACTATGTGGAGGAAATCACCAAACTGACGGTACCATAATAAGTTTCAAATTGCCATCTTGTTAGCGCTTTAGTCATCATATCATAACCATTAACATAAGTGTGAACTTTAGCTAACTCCAACAACTTAATGATGTAATATCAAAAGTAAGTATTTTTGTGTATCGTCTCCACAGGGACTAGCGTGATATTCAAGTCGTTCAACAATCGATATCGTTCTAAACTTATGGTTCAAATGATTGATTCATTAAAAACTAATCTAAATTGGAATATAGAAATAAAATTGAGACGAGGTAGGGTAATTCACGCCTGGGATTAAAGTCGCTGACCAAGCATTAAATAGTGCACTCTTATGATCGCTTAAACGGATTCTAGCTTTACTAATATTATCACATATCGCTCAACAACATCATTCGTGTCCAAATGATGTCGTGATTTCTAATTGATCATTTAAATGTTGATTTCCCAAACTATTAAACAATCCAATAGTCGAATGCATCGTTGTATTGTCGATTTCCTGAACTATTAAACGATACAAAAGCTTTGAGTTTCAATATTCAAAGTGATTATCAAAACCTAAATTCCATGTCTAGAATTAAAGTTTTGATAGATTATTATTCTAACCTTAGATTCAAAAGCATCTTTCAACATCATTTCAAATCAAAGATATAACATTAAATACAAGAATAAAATCAACATCAAGTAAAAATTGATAGAACCATATATTTAAGAATAAAAAAGAATACATATTATCTTGATCAATTACCTCTAACCCCAAAGGATAGATTTAGCTACATACTTTCATAGTAGCCTTGCAAAAATGGAAGAAAAGATGAAGATTCAAGACAAGATTCATGATTTCTCTACAGATCTTGGGAAAAATCCACTTCTAACACTCTTGCTTCATGTTTCTCTCTAGAAATGTCCCCTCTCTCTCTAAAAACCAGAAAATATAAAAAACAATGAATAATAATCAAAAAATGAGAGAAAAACTATTTATATGGCTGAATCTGTCAAACTCGCTTATAGCGAAATTCACTCGCTTATAGCGAGTTGCGCGAAAATCTGCTCTGCTCAAATGGATGACCTCCACATGTCCCTTATCCTCTTGAACTTTTTGAACTCGCTTATGGCGAGTTGGCTCTGGACAAAACTCGCTATAAGCCAAGAAACTCGCTGTAAGCCAAAAACTCAGGTTTTGCACTTTGGTTGATTTTTGGTCCTTGCTTGTATTTTCCTGCACAAAAAGGGGTAGAATAAGGCACTAAAGCACAAACGACATAATTGCATCAAATTGTAGCTTTTCCCTTAAGTATTTTGCAAAACAAATCACTAAAGTGTCTAAATTAACACAAAAAATATATCACTTTTGAGCATTTATCACTTAACATCCAAAAACATCACGTATCCAATAATACCTAATATCAATATGCTTAAACCTACTATGAAAATTTGGATTCTTACGAAGATGAATAACACTTTGACTATCGATAAATAACACATTTGTTTTGAACAAAACCAAACTCCTTCAAGAATTTCTTCAACCATAACAACTATTTGCGTACTTCAGTAATGACAATGAACTCAACCTCTGTAGTAGACAATGTTACACACTTCGGACTATTGTGTTTTTGCAGGATAATGTTTTTGATAAGTGGATGTGGAGACTTGTTGTTGAAGAATGTTACACAATCAAAGGGACCTAATGTATTTTATCACATTTTTGAGCCAACTGAATCAATGGTTATTTGTGTGAGTGAATTTCAATGTTTATTTGTCATTTCGTCTATCTATAAAAAACAAATCACCGTGAATTGGACGTTTCTTCGTTATTAACATCATAATTTAGTGAGACAAACTCCAACTTCTCTCTAACTTCTTTGTCATCCATCAGAGATCTGGTGGTTTTGGATCATTTGTTGACATGTAATCACTTATCGACATCATTTTTCTCACATTTTATATACATAAATCTCTCTTTTTTCTACCAACATGTATATAGGTGATTTTTTTACCAAACATCTATATAAGTGTTTTTTTTTACCAAACATCTATATAAGCATTTTTTCTTTTAGAAAAAAACTATATAAGTGTTTTTTTTATATCAAACATCTATACAGGTGTTATTCACATTTATTTGGTTCTTTTTATTTTGGGAGTTGTCGCTAAGTGTGGCGTAGTTTGATTTTTTCCATTTTGGTGCCTGTAATTTGGGATCCCAATCTTTTTAAGGTGTTTATTACGTTTAAATTGATAGGTTAGATTCAACTCGGTTTAAGTGCATTTTTACCCCTTAACTTTTAAAAAGTTGTGATTTTGTCCCTTTAACAAAAAAGTAACAATTTTACTCCCTAACTTTACAAAACATTGCAAAACTACTGAGAAGACGCCACATGATCTAAAACAGAGGGACAAAATTGCAATTTTTTTGTAAAGACAAGGGACTAAAAGAGCATACTTCCCTAAAGATAAAAGGACAAAGGAACATATTTTCCTAAAGATAGAGAATAAAAAAAGCATTTTTTTCCTAAATATAGAAGGCGAAATTGTTAATTTTTTTATTAGGGGACCAACATCGCAATTTTTTAAAAGTTAATGGGTTGAAAATGCATTTAAACCATACAACTAATGATGATATGCGCATCATTCACTTTAATTGTCACATTTGTAAGCATTATGTCATTTTATGCCAGTAATTATATGTGAGTTTGTTCGCAATTTTTGCTCTTCAATTTTAACAATATAAAAAGTGTGCTGCTTTCGATGTAATCTACCGATTTAGATGAATGGATATAACTAAAATTCGATTGGTCTCAAATAAACACACTAAACCTCTCATATGCCTCAACTAAAAAGCACAAACACTCGTCAGATTAAATGTGTCTCAATTAGGGGTGTTTAAATCCAAACTGGTCCAAATTAAAATCGCAAACCGATCCAAAAAAACCAAAAACCGCACAAAACCGAATATTATTAGATGTGTTTGGATGACATTTTGTGAAAACCGCTTAGATTGGATCGGACTTTGGATTGATTTTTCAAAACCAAACCGAACCGAACCGAACCGCATACAAATATTTTAATATATATTTCCATTTTTATAATTAGAATATATTATATTAAGCTATTATTTTTTTCTTTTTAATTCTTTTAATACTATGTATGACTTTAATTTAATCAATTTTGTTTCTTTTTCGTATGTTTTAAAGATAATCAATCATTATTATTCCACACTATTATTTTTTTTATAAATCATATGCTATATTTTGTATCGAACCTATCATTTTATCATATTTTTATAAGATTATTATTAATAAAAAAAAGTTAAAATTTGTAATTTGGACATCCAAAAACCGATCCAAATTAAAACGCATTAATTTGGATTGGATCAGATCGGTTTTTTAAAACTAATCATCCAAAACCGAACCGAACCGCATATAATTTTATCTTTGGATCGGATGAGTTTTTGCTTCATAGGCATTTGAAAAATTTCTGCACACTCACACGTGCTTCATCTCTGATTTTTAACCTTTCTTTTTCCTGGTTCCATGATGATGTACAATCTAGTTCCTGATTCTAATTTAGATCTGGATGTAATTAAGCATGCGTGAAAAGTAAAATTAGCATCCACTGTATTTCATGCAAATAAAACTTCTTCATTGTTTATTCCTATAGTGAAAGTTTGTCAGATTTGTCACCCTTGTCAATCGCTTGTCCTGGGAGCTTTTGAATCTATTTACATTGGATAGTTCAACTGGTTTTAGTGTTTATTGCTTTAATCTTTGTCTAATGGATGTACCGTTCTTGTTTGCATATTGTCTTGTATGTGCAATTGTATCATTCTACTACAAAATTGTACTGATGCTGACATGGTTCACTATATCTAATATTTATGGTCTGTATCTCAGCTACCTAGAATCCAGGTGACGGATCCTGTTGCAAGATATTATGGCATGAAGCGTGGACAAGTTGTTAAGATAATCCGGCCAAGTGAGACTGCAGGAAGATATGTTACATACCGATTTGTTGTATAAGGATTTTCTTCCCCACAAATATATATCAGAGTCCAGTGACATACAACATGGCATGTGTTGTCAGAGATTTATATGGAACTTTGTTTATTTACTGTATAGACTACAGTCCTATGAATCATTTTAGTAAGTTGGTAATTTTTAGGAGAGGAGATGGAGCATAATTTCTTTCACAATTTCTGAGCATATTGATGCTTGAGTACAGTACATTCTCATGTCTATTGAGACTAAATTCCTCTGAAGCAATATTGATTAGTTCTAGATTTCATGTTATTATGAAAAGGTATTTTGAAATTTGAGCTATTACTAGTGCAAATGGATACTCATTATATATATTATAATCAAAATCTTGACTGAATTAGGTTTATTCTCCTACTTCCCAAGAATGGCTGCTCAGGGGATTGGTTTTTCTTAGGGTGTATACTATTCAATGTTTGTTTCTTCATTGCACAAAACAATTATAATGCATTTCACAACCAAAAAAAATGCAAATCTCTAGTGGTTTATAAATGTTCTAGAGTTCTGAAAAAAATGTTCTAGAGTTGTGGCGTCAAACAATAGTATGTAACCGACATGATGGAGTAGCATATGCCGTCAAAAATAGTATCTAACAGACATGATGGAGTAGCATAATTTATTTTGATATTCTTAATGCATATTTTGTCTTGATGTTCTTAAATATCATTATTACTCAAGCATGTGTATTACCATCTATAATTGGGTGATTTAACTTCAAAAACTTTAGTACATGTTGCAGAGAAAACAAGGTTGGAGGGTTAAAGTGGTTTATTAGGTACCATCATTAAATGATTATAAAAGAATGTTAAGTATCTGAAAAACTAAATCTCCACTGTAGATGCTCTTACAAATCAAAAGAGAGCTTCAAACCGTCTGGTTATTTGAATAGCAAGCTGTCTCTGAGTCAAGATCCTCTTTATTTATAACTTTTTCCATTTGTTGTAATTTGAAGAGAGATAGACAAAAAAAATAAAATAAGTGGTGGGTCCTATCACTAAGTGGATCCCACCATCATTATTATTTTTGTGTCTATCTCTCTCCAAATTGCAACAAATGAAAAAAGTTATAAATTGAGAGGATCTTTACCGCTGTCTAGACTAAGAAAATGGTTAGTACAGAACATGATTTCACAAGCTTTCGCCAGTGAATCAGATAAGCCAAGATCCTTAAATGATTTCATTTCTACATTCTCTTCCTCCAGTTTCTAACCTATGATTAAATATGAGAAATTTAATCAATTATACAAAGGACGAACACGTGTACATGCATGAAAAAAAATTGACAAAAAAGAAGCATTGTATCTCAAACACCGTATTTTTTTTTTTTTAGTGTCAAACACCATATATAAAACAATTAATGATGGTACAAGTGAGCAAACCATTTCTCTCTCTTTACAATTTACAATGTCATCAAGAGCTCACTTGACACTTGGAACACCCTATTATTTTTAATAAGAGAGCAACTTGATTTTGCACGTGAAGTAGCATTGCCACTCTTATCCCCTGTATCTCTCAACTTTTGCCAAAAATACTTGAACCCGGGGTGCAAGTGCATCTCCCATCTGACGTGATGATGTAGTATTTTTCTTGGGATCTTAATTGAATTTTTCGCTTTACACTACAAGCGAGGCGCTCCAATCTTGTATATCATCATCGAAACTATCATCATCAACACATACATGACTCACACTCTGAGTATTAAGGCATTGATGCGCTCAAATTCTTGGGCAGACGAATGATGAAATACTCCTAATTGCATTATTTTTGTTGAAAATTATTTCCAACGCCTTGGAATGACCACGCCCTTTCATTTGAATCAGAGAAGCTTTATAATGTGCCTAAAGTAGTATCAGCATACCATCAATACATTAGCAACATTGACAAATAAAATTAATGTAAATCTGCTGACAAAACCTATAAAAGTCAAATCGTACCTGAAGATAATTTCGTCAAACCTCTTCACTTGTAGTAACAATGTTAATTTCTACATTCTACCCAAATCCAATGTTTCTCAAAAGCGAATAGAACTCACGAAACATGGATTGTAGACAATTGATTCTTAGTTGATCATTTTTGCATGAGCAACTAGTTTTGGAATTCAACCGAGTAGTCTTTGATGTCGATGTTCTAGTATGAAACACAACATTTGGCGTAATTTCCTTTCGAAACTGCATCAAACATAATACCAATGAAAGCTTTAGTAACAAAGTCAGGTCAAAGCTTTGAGTCACTGACTACTATCAACATCTGTTGCCATCTATCATAAAATAAGCATTACAATTAGATTTTGTTATTAAGATGGCACTACTTGAGCTACATCAAGTAACATATGTCTTTAGTTATGCACTAAACCATAATAATACAAGCCTACCAAGTACTGCCACATTCAGTAACACGAATAATATTGTTGATCACATTGATCAACGAAACAGGATTATGCAGCTAATAGCTAGCAGATAACAGCAACTTGTTAGAATTAAAATTAGGACTTGTTCAGCAATAAGAACATTCAATCCACTTTCCAAATTAGAACAGCAGCAGGGAAATAAGCTCCTCATCCTCAGAACCTTTTAAATATATAGCTTGCTTAAGACACTCATAAAGCATTCTTCTTAAACTTTAAATTACTACATTCCAAAATGAAACATGCCCCAAAACGAAAAGCTTGCTACAGCTTGTTACCAAAGTAGATCTATCGATAGATAATGAATTGAATTGATGGGCATGAATAAAACCATTCACCAATAGTATTATGGACCCCTAATGCTTTTGCAATTTTAAGTGTGGGAATGGTATATGCGCTAAATGCCAAGTTATATCCAATATGGACCAAAAACTGAGAGGCGAGAGATAAAATCAATGAAGTCCAACCGATTTAAATAAAGCATTCAAAGAGAGAAAACAATTATGAATAAAAAAACTAGAACATTCAAAGGTAAAATGATTTAAATAATAAAAAAGGAAATTAAAATAAGAAAATGATAAAATATGTTGCTATTAAAAGATGTAACATACCTATAACCCTTTTCCCAACTTGAGACATACAAATACTGCTACAAAAATATGAGGCCAATCAACACTTTGCATATCTCCTTCATGATGAACTTGTAGATGCAGCAAGGGATTCCAATGACGTTTTCTTCTTTTCTTGGTTCTGGCGAGAATGGAGGAATTTGTGGTGATAGTGGTGGAATAGGAGGTGACTGTGGTGGAGTGGAGGGATCTGCATTGTGGTGGCAAGGAAAGGGAAAAACTGAGTTAGACATAAACTTACTATATAAATTTTTTTGATGAAGGACAGCAAGGTAGATGAGACTGAGTATAACTATTTGATTTTCACTTTTTGAAGTGTAACTGTAAAGTAATAAGCGTGACGTGACTACTGATTAAACAAACAAATGTGTTTAGCCTATCAGTCTAATGATAAGGGTCCTCGTTTGACTGACTGCAATTTAAAATTAACTAACCAGTACCAAGGGATGAAGCCATATACCAGTATCGGAGTAAAACTTTGGAATTTGAATAAATCGAAGCTGTCATACCAAATAGTAATACTAATAGAATGGACTCACATGTTATCAAATAGTAAATGGACTACCAAGTCATAAGTAACCGATGCAAACTCTGTTTAGCTTAAAGAAGCCTTGGTAAATTAAATTTAAGTTCTTTATTTGGTGACATTCATCATTTTCTATGAGTTAATATTATATGGAAGGCTAGTCAAATTGAATTTCAGTTCTTCATTTAAAAGAACATATATCAGTCTATATAGAGAAAACAAAGTAAAGATAGCTACATGAATAGAGATTAAGCAAAGGCAACAATGATCTAATCAGTCTATATAGAGCTAAGTTGACTACCCAAAATTAGTGAAAAGGCATGAACACCGGTTAAAGCACATCCTTATGCCACGTTTGCAGTCATACCAAGAACCACACAAAAACAAGAAATAGAAACATAATATAGTGATCAGGCATACCAAACAAGTATATATCCATAATAATTATCACAATTCCGAACAGAAGCCCATCAAACATGAGTCAAAACAAATAAGGAAGAAAAGAAATGAAATTTCTAATGAGAAACACTTTACCCAAACAAAACCCTAGAAGCAACAAACTTCAAAATACCAATAACAACAAAAAAAGCCATAGGGAGAGAACACAAACAAATAAAATGAATGTGTGATTCTGTTTTGCTTCATTAAATTAAATAAAACAAAATAAAGTCATGGTAACATTAATTAAGTTTTAAACTTTATGAACTCGACTGATTAATCAAGGAAATCAGGGCCGTTGAAATAAGAAGAATATAACTGAGGAGGAACGACCAAAACGAGCTTCCATATAAAGAGTCTTCAGATCAAGCTCCGCTTTGATATGGAACGACACTCTTTAGTAGTTTTCTTTGAATCAGAAGACGTCTCGGAACCAGAAAGTCGTTAAATGCTACAAAATTACCCTATCAAATATCATAAGCTTTAATACTTATATATTTATATGTTAAATAGGATTTGGAGGAAATAACTCCACAATTGTTTCTGCTTTAACACTCCGTTGGGATATCAACATTCATGCTTTAACACTAGTCGGAAGCAAGGTAATCAAGAATGAGTCCCAACACGTAGGATCGCATGACCTTACGTGCCACAACACCTCGACCGTGCTTCGACTTCACTTTGGTTCGGTTTTGCTCTGTTTCCTCTGTTTTTTTGTCGTTTTTTTCCTCTGCTTCCTCTGTTTTTCTCTATTTTGTTGCTTGGTTCCTCTGTTTTTCCTCTATTATCTCTGGTTTTATGCTTGGTTCCTCGGCTTTCCCTCTATTTTCCCTATATATTTCTCTCAATTCTATCAACAACCTACCGATCCT
>Ga0315915_1008956_pt1 | contig 11543 bp, 12 predicted proteins | sample MpolbnodulesMG_FD_207738 | JGI IMG/M metagenome (GOLD analysis project Ga0315915, IMG submission 207738) | Medicago polymorpha root nodule microbial communities from Los Angeles, California, United States - branched nodules | ecosystem: Host-associated > Plants > Roots > Nodule | place: USA... | reverse complement strand
AAATTAATGATTATGATTAATATATTCTTAATTTTAAGAATATTATAACAACATAGATTAAATTTGAAGAATTCATATAAACCCTCCCAAACCCCTCAAAACCCTCCTATAATACAATTTTTTAGTTCCCCAAACCCTCCCTTCCCCTCCAAAATCGCAAACAAAGCCTTAGTAATCCAAAAGCAAGAAAGAATATGTAAATTACATAAAACACAGATTAAGCAATGAGAACAAAAATGCTATCTTCAATTAGACATGGTTGACTACATTGTTTGAAAATAGATTTTCACATATGCACAAGTTAACACGTCGCCCACCTTATCAGTGGCAGAGCTTGAATGGTTTTTTTGGAGGGGGCCAAACAGTTATAAAATAATACTATAATTTTTCTTTTTTGGATAAAAATAATACTATAAGTTAAATACACAGAATTTCTTAGTCATTGGTAAGAGTCGCATGTTTTATTTGTCAAGATCAAGGTTGGAATCACATCTCCAAAAGAGTCGAAAAAATACAAACAAAAGGTTAAAAGTAAGACTCAAGCCTCTATCCTCATAGGAGCCAAAAAAGCAGATTACCACTGCACCACTAAAGCATTTATAATCCAAAAGCGAGAAGCAAACTACAAAAACTAAAGATTACTGCACCACTAAAGATTAAGTGATAACTACAAAACGTATAATATATATACAACTATACAAGAGGAATGCAAGTAACACTCACTTTTCAACACTCTCTAGCACCAACTCTTTTATTGGATGAAATCAATGTATGTCCCCCACCAATGTGTGGGTTCGATTTTCAAAGTGTAGACCCACAATGATTTAAATCAATAAGAGAGTGAGTATTAGAGAGCATGTTCAAAAGAGAGTGTTACTAGCCATACTCATATATACAAACATATTCATATTAAGAAGGGAAATAATAATTTTAGGAGGGCCATGGCCACCCTCAATCCCTTCTACTATCCGCAACGGCCACTCATGCATTATCTCTTTTCAAAAAAAGGAAGACTTCAAATCAAGGCTCATGACCAAATCAAGGTCTAGTCTCTATTAAAAGTCCAAAGAAATAAAATAAACAACCATAAACAATGTAGCACCAACACTTAAGATTAAAGGCGTCTCCGGTGTGAAACATGTCTTGGTAAGTCAGTATACACAACACCAACCCCAACACATGAGACCATATTCAACTATTCAATTTTCTCAAACTATTACTTATCTGTGTGCAGGGGCGGATCTATTCAGTAGTGAGGGTGTGCACCTGCACACCCTGATTTTTAAAATATGCACCTGTACATTGCACACCCTGGTATTTTCAGTTTGCACCAGCGACCCAAAGTTCATCTCTCACCTTGTATGTGTTATGCGGCTCAGGTTTTTTCAACATCTTTCTCTCAAGGTAAAAGTGTGGACCCAATGTTTTTGTGTGTATATATATATATACACACTAGTTTTAGCTAATGCATAAAAAGTGAGAGGTCTTGGGTTTAAACCCAGACAAAAGATAAAAAACTAACCTGACAACTAATTATTAACATTTGCATTTAAAAAATAAGTGATTTTAAGTGACGCCGAACAACTTGGTCTTTATGTTAATTCATAAGGACAAATTTGACAATAAGCGATATAACTAAATGACTAATTTATTTGTAAGTGTGATAATTCTGAAACTAACTTGACTGTAGATTAGATACAAGTTAGGAGAAGGACCAAGTTGTTCAATACAATTCAAAATCAAGGTTTTTTTTTTCCAATTTGCAAATTTCATAAGTGTAAATGTTGGACTCCTACAATTTCATGAGGCGAATTTACTCAAAAGTTTGCCGCCACTGTGTGTTTGTGCTCGCATCATAAGCCATAAAACAAAACAAGGTAATTATACTATAAACAAAAAGATACACCATGAACACCATCAACATGACACAGTAAATCAGTTAAGCAAATTGTAAATGGGTCAGTGAAAAACTAATAACATGAGAATGAAAATCACTGTACAGACAAAGGTAAAACAACGGTAACAACACAATATCAAAATAAAATATACCCAAATTTGAATCTTGATGAAAATAAAATCAATCTTTTTACTCCATTCTCCATCTTAGATAAAAACCTAAATCTAAAAATACAATTTTTCTCTACAAAAAGTAAAACCCATTATCCTTTTAACGAAAAAATATACATAAAAACGTAAAAATTAAATAAAAATCAATACTTTAGCTATGTAACATAAGGTAAATGCGATGAACTATGTAGATCCAAAACAAAAGAGTGAAAAAGGTTAAAACTTGAGACATTAAGAAACAAGAAAACGATGAAACGAAAGGGTAATAGAGAGAGAAGAAGAACCTGAAGACCAGCTCTTGAGGAACGAGAAGTGGGTTTCTTCTTGTCCTTGTCTTTGAGGTTAGCTGGTGTTTTACCAGTTGTCAAACCCTTTGCTCCTTTTCCCGACATGTTTTCGCACAAACACTTCTTCTTAGAGAGAGAGAGAGATTTGGCTTCTGAGGTTGTTTGGTCTCTTCTTCTATGTTCCCCCTCACGACCCTTTATATATTATTCTCAAAAATCTAAAATATTTAAGTTACACTTTATGTCCACTAAATTTGGTTTTATCTCTTTTAATTTTCCAAGGGACTTGGAAAATGGGTTGTATTTGAAAAATAAAAAATGATTGTTTGTTTGTTTGGGTAATAGTCACTTTAGTCCTTGAATATGTAATGATCGGTCATTTTAGTTCTTCATTGTATCAAAATTTTAAAATAGTCTTTGATTGTGCATTCTGTTGGTCAAAATAGTCTTTGACGCTAAAAAACATCTCAATGTTCACAATAACTCTTTTCATATATGGACTAAAATGACAATAAACATGTATTTTTAAGGACTAATATGACAATAAGTAAGTATATTGGACGACTAATCTGACAATATTAATGAAATATTTTAACATTAAGGACTATTTTGACTAACAAAATGCACAATCAATTACTACTTTGAAGTTTTGATACATTGAAAGACTATTTTGACTACTCATTACAATTTCAGGAACCAAAGTGACTATTACCCCTTGTTTGTTTGTTCTAGAAATACTCTATTCGTCCCACCTTTTATATTTTTCACATTTCCTAAGAAAAGTTGGTGGTGTAATTAATGTGTTAATATTACCAAATTGTCCTTTGTTTATATGTGTATTAAATTTGACTTTTCATATAGTAGTATTAATTAGGGGTATGTTTAAGAAAAATAATAATAAATGCATCTTGTAATTTGAAAATGGGTTTACATTTAGGGACAAAAATAAAGTCAAATAGGTGCTTAGATATGGGGATGAATGGAGTACATTTTGAGGTTCTTGGAGTATCTTTTAATTTTTTTCATCACCCTTTGAAGAAGGGTGATAATTATAGCGATTGACAATCTAGGGCTGAGCATCGGGCGGTTTCGGACGTGTTTGGGCCCGAAATCGCCATACTAGATGAAATTGTAGACACTAAATCAAGACCCAATTTCAACTGTGTCTTGTCACGGGTTAGTCGGTTGGACGGTTTCCACGGTTGGGTTGGGTCGGTTGTGCGCCTCAACAAAGAATACAAAAAACAGAGAAACATGGAAGAGAATGCAGTGAAACAATAACATGAAAAACACAGTAACACACCCTACTGAAAGTAGTGAAACAATACAATGATGAATAGAGGAGAAAATGATTTGATCTGGGTTTGAAAGAGTAGGAAATCGATTGAGATTAGAGATTTGGGTGATTTGGTGAATTCACGAGCTGAGAAATAGAGAAGAAAATCAGAGAGGGTTGATGGAGTGGAGGTGACGGCTGTGATTGTGAGTGATCTAGGGTTTGATCTGAATTTGAGAGAGAAGAGTTTCCTGAGTTATTGGGCTGAGCTATGTTTGGAGCAACGCTAAACATGATCTAACATTGGGCTTCACTGTATGTCTTTCCACCCTATGTCTTTCCTCGTGTCTTAATAAAAGAGTTTTACTTTTTCCACCCTATGTCTTTCCTCGTGCGCCCTATTTTTTTCCAAAATTACCCCTGATCCGGATTTCGTTTTCCGGATTGAATTGTTAGAATTTTCCAGATTTATCCAGATTTCAAAATTCAGAATGGTCTTTTTCTAGTACTTTTTCAATTTTTAAGCTTTGAGATTCGTAAACTAAATGCAAATAAACATATAAAACAGAAATAAAAAGACAAAAAGATAAAAACAACTCATTTCATTGATATTTGAATAATACATTACAATAATGTTGAAGCTTTTTAAACTTTTTACATAAGAACCTAAAATTATTTCTAAGGGGGGTAAGCTAAACCAGTGGCTCCGGCTGATAGGACATACCAGTAGCTTCACTGTTGGAGAGGAGACAGGGGAGGAGGAAAGAGGAGGGTGGGAAGAAGAAAACAATGCCCCTGAGCCCCATTGACTATTCATACAATCCCTGAAAATTTTCAAAGAGGCATGTTTTTATGAAAGGCCAACGATGAAAAACCATGGTTGTAGAAGGAAGAGGAGGAGAGGGTGGGAGAGAATGGTGTGGTTTGGAAGACTATTTATAGTGAAGGAATGATTGCATGGAGTGTATCTACACTTAATGCAGTCAAAAAACGTGTAAAAACATGTTTTCTTGACTTGACCCAAGACCAAAACAATTGACAAATGTGTTCTGTGTGGTGCAGACCACTGACCAAAAGATTCTGATGCAGTCCGGATTTTATAATCCGGATTACACATGAATTCCGGATTATATAATCCGGAAACATACGATTCTGGTTGAAACAAACGAAACTTGGTACTTTCTGTAGGGTGAATGGTGGTTCAGATTGTATAATCCGGACAACCTCAGCACAGGATTCTTTTATATGGACCACATTGCAACAAGAGTTTATGTGGTCCATGTCACATCATTTTTCGGAGGTCAAGGCTATTTGATTAGCGTTTGACTCATTAATTATTTCACGACCGAACATTTAATTTTTTTTTTAAAAAGGGGAAAAAGTTCAAACTACCCCATATTGAAGAGATTTAGGGTTCGGGGGTTAGTTACATAAAAGGAAGGTATTAACACCTTTTATGCCCGTAGTACTCTACGAGAACCTCTTGATTTTATTTAATTAATTGTGCTATAAACTTGCTTGTTTAAAAATGGAATTTAAAGTGATAAAAAGAAGAAGAAAAAAAATTCCTATTTATCTACATTTTTTTATTGATTTGGAAGGACGAGTGTCATTTGCCTACGTACCCGTGAGGGATCAAAACCTCGTAGTTTGGGGTAGAAATTGACGTTTGATTGGTTGTGTGTTTTTTATTAGTTTTGAAAAAGGTTTTAAAATGAAAAGCCAAGTGGCAAATATGAATTGGTTTGTATTTTTTATATTAAAAGATGACTCAAAGTATGATTAAATGGATTGGAAGTTTGATTAAGAAAGAAATAAAAAGAACGATCACTTGATTTTGGTTCAAGGTTTATTATGAAAATGATTTTTTGTGATTTTTGGTTATTTGCATGTTTTTTGTTATTTTTTGAATATTAATTAAAACATAAAATAAAACTAACGTAACAAGAAAATAAAAGCGCGAGGAATTTCCGTAGTGACGTTGGATCACCACGAAAACCCTTTTCTAGCCTAATATTATTTGCATTTTTTTAATATATAAAAGCGGAATAAATAAATTAAAATAAAGGGACAACCGAATGGACAAAATTACCGAAGGGAAAAATTTCCGAAGGGACAGAAAAAGAGGGAGAAGAAAAGAATAGCTCGTCAACACAAGTTAAATGAGGGAGAAGAGAGAAAAGTTCTTTGACAACTCAAGAGAACTTTTGGTGTGTGAAATTGTGAGGGATGAGGGCTCTATTTATAGGTGAGGAGGTTGATGAAAATGAAACATTGGTTTAAGGGACTTTGATGGGGAATTGAATAAAATTGATGGTTTTGGAATGTGAAAGTTGACATGAGGAATCTTGGCCATGAATGGTGGCGTGGTTGAGATAAAAAAAAAAATTGGACCTTGTGCATTTTATTTTTGGACTTATTCTAAGTGATTAATAAAAAGAAAATAAAATAACCTAAAATAAAAATAAAAAAATAAAAGATGGAAATAAAAATAAAATAAAAACTAATAAAATAAAATAAAAACTAATAATAGAATAAAATAAAAAGTGGGTCCAAAATCGAACCAAAAATGAGACATTTTAAAATACCTCTCTGCCGAAATTTCCTTTGAAAAGTCAAAGATTATTTAGGGTCAAAAGGCGCATGAATGTAGGGTCTTATGTCAAAAATTGGGGTATGACATATGCCCCTATTTAAGTTTCTTCGTCCGGAGATTTGAAGATGAAATCTTTGATTTGACGGGCCGAAGAGACTTAAATACAAAGTACACCAATTTTGGACCTAAGATGATATGAAATGCTTGTGAAATGCTCATGATGCAATTATGAATGCATAACCAAAAATGACTTGACTGGGAATAGAAACAACAACGGGATACCCAAATTCGTTGAAGAAAGGGATCCGACTTCGCTAGGGGGTAATGTAGTTTCACTGGGGAAAATGGTTCTCTACTATCGTATTGGTTTGGAACGATAGCTTAATGAAGACAAAAATTTTAGTGACACCTTTTGACCAGACACACTAAGGATGACACTTTTTAAAGGGTTCAAGCTGTCCTTTTGTCGGAAACTAACCACTTGAAATTGATTAGTGACACCTCTTGAACAGATATACTGGGGATGACACCTGAGAGAATGACAGGTAAACACACGATGTCCGTTGTTTAGGACTGACCAGTTGAAACAAGACAAAAAGGTAAACTCAAGCGGTTCGTTGTTTAGGACTGGAGGCTTGAAACAAGGTAAAAGGTAAACTCAAACGGTTCGTTGTTTAGGACTGACAGCTTGAAACAAGATGAAACGGTACAAAAAGGTAGACTCAAGCGGTCCGTTGTTTAGGACTGACAGCTTGAAACAAGACAAAAAGGTAGACTCAAGCAATCCGTTGTTTAGGACTGGAAGCTTGAAACAAGATAAAAAGGTAGACTCAAGGAGTCCGTTGTTTAGGACTGGCAGCTTGAAACAAGACAAAAGGTAAACTCAAGCGGTCCGTTGTTTAGAACTGGCAGCTTGAAACAATTGAGGACCGAAACGAAAGGATACGGCCAAACAAGACTTTGGGTGACTGATGTAACCATGTATGAATTCATATTGTGCATATGATGTGTATGAATTAATGTATGAATGTATAAATGTATGAATGTAATTTGTATGACCGTATGAACTATATATGACAGGTGACTCGATGAAATGAGACAAGACAGGTAATCTGGGAAGTGGACCGACATCGCAGTACCAACATTCGGCAAGCTTCCTTGGAGATGGTATTATTGTGAACAAATTGAAGCACATACGGGGTAAAGCCCGGCACAAGGTAGCAACTGATGCCTCCTGGGATAAAGCCTATTGTTGACCAAAAGTCTGGAAGAAGTCGCCATTTGTAAACTAAACGCAGAGTGTTCCTCCATTGACGCGCCTCAGCAGTCATGTTTTCTTTTTTCTTTTTCGTTTTTTTGAAAACCCCTAACTTTTTCCTGGACCGCCCTTTCGGGTTTTCAGTCCACCGGGAGTATATTCCTTTTTTGTGCCCCTAATTTTTTGCCTGGACCGCCCTTTTGGGTTTTCAGTCCACCGAGACGCTCTCTATTGCTTAAACCGCCTTTTCAGGTTTTCAGCTTAGCGAGCTTTGATTGATTGTTTTTTTTTGTATTTTTGGACTGTGAAAGCATCTTGCTCAAGGCAGAAGTCCTCTCCATAGTGCTTAGTCATGTCTCTTTTCCGGAGTGTAACCGTTCTCGAGGCAGATGTCGACATATGCTTTATCTACTCACGAGTTCAAATAGAGTGTGTTTGTTGTTCACACTTTTCAAAAGATGTAAAAAAGTTTTGTATTTTGAAAATTTTTGCTTTAAGTATTGTCATCAAAAATAAAAGAAATTTTGTTAATAGAATAAATGAGAATTCCAAGTAAATGGGCACATGCTCAAATTTTGTTAATGGAGTGGTGACCTGCCAATGGCGTGGCCCCACGGATCTTTGAAAAGTTTGAAAATGGTAAATTCATGGGAAAGGTACGTTGAACACAATAACTGTTATTCTCTCTAACAACTTTGAATGCCCCTATTCTGAGTCTTTGATATGCAGACGCTTCGAATCGGAGGTCTTTTGATAGTTGGATGCCCCAAGTGGATTGTGCTGACTGATGTAGTTACTTTGTCATGATCCTTAACTTTTGCATAGATTGCCCTTTCGGGTTTTCAATCTATCAGGATAATCTTTTTTGTTCATGTCTCTAATTTTTGCCTAGACCGCCCTTTTGGGTTTTCAGCCCACCGAGATGCTCCTTTTTGCCTAAGCCGCCTTTTCAAGTTTGCAACTTATCGAGTTTTTATTATTGACAGAGTATTTCTTGACTGCATCGGCATTCATAGGACGCGCGAGTTTGTCACCATCCATAGTTGAAAGAGTCATTGCATGTGAGCCGTCATAGTTAGGCGTCCACTTGCCCTTGGAGTCTGGTGAAAAAGATAGTACCTTTTTGGGCACAAAGTCTTCTTCTTGAATTTCACGGGGACGAACCTTCTTGTTGGAAGTTTGTTTCAACCTCTTTTGATATAGTTGTACAAGGTCGTCATGTATTTTAAGTTCAATCTAGCTTAGACTTTAGCAGAACTCCTATTGACGAGACTTTCAACCTCCACGGGAAGCACGACCTCCATGTTGTATACTGAGGGATGGATGGGGTTGCCCCTGTTGAAGTGTGTACTGAAGTACAATACTCATGAAGTGCAGATGGTAGCATCTCGTGCCAGTCTTTGTAAATGAAAGCCATCTTCTAGACGATCTTCTTGATATTTTTGTTTGCAGCTTTGACGGCTAAGATGCCACAGTGGGCGAGAGATCTTGTCAGGAATCTCTTCATTCTCCTCTTCTTTAGTCTCAGATACAAGGAACTTAAAGTTGGGAGAGAAAGAGTACATGGTTAATGTGTTCAATGGGCTTATTAATGCATGATTTAATTATTGATTTTGACAAGTAAGTACAAGTTATGATTATGCAGATATTTGAGAATGATCAAAAGTTTTTTGGTTTTTTGTATTACCATTTTTCCAGAATAAGCAAAAAATAAAAACAAAGTCGGGATCAAAACGACTTTTTTATTAATGATGAAAAATGATTGAAGCAAAAAGCCCTACACAAGTTCACTTTCGTCTCGGGCGGGACGAAAGGATTTTTTCGAAAAGCAGCAAACAACAAACAAACGCATTTTTTGAAAAGATGAGTAGTATAAAGAACATCAAAAGCAACCCCATTGCGGCTATCCACTTCATGTGTCACAACATTAGCTAATATAATCCGGCAATGGATTATCCTGCACGTCCGAATTCAATCTTCGAAAAGATATTGGCTTCAATCAGCTTCTGAACTTCAATCTTCAAAGAGAAACAGTGCTCGATGTCATGACTGGGTGCTCCTTGATGGAAGGCACAAGAGAGGTCAGATTGATACCAAACCGGCAACTTGTTAGGCACCCAAGGAGGCACTCTAGTTTGGACAAGGTTCTCCTTGAGCAAGATGGGAAGCAGCTCCAAATATGTCATTGGGATTGGGTCAAACTGCATCCTTGGGCCCTTGCTGGAACTGCGGCTGATTTTGCAAAGCTACCAGTGATACCAACAAGGTGCTCAGTCTCTCTAACTCGGCTTGGAGTGTTGTTACCTCTTCACGAATGCTCGTGGATTTCTCGTTTAAACTGATACGTTCTCTCTTTTTATTTGCACGAGTGTTGTAAGTGCGAGCTGACTTTGAATGAGGATGTCAGACCACTTTTGAAACGGGTTGACCCTTTTAGTGGAAAAGAAAATTTTGTGAGACTCAGATTTGAAACTATGAAATGCAAGATGATGCATGATGTTTATGCAAAAAATGGACATATTTTTTTTATCAAAGGACTTTGTCAAAGTAATTGTAAACATTATAAGGAACATTGTTTCATTTGATAATTTGAAATATCAAAAGCAGTTTCCTTAAGAAGCAAAGTCAAGGAAGAAGACCCCAACAAAGGATAAGGTCTAGTTAAGACTTTTGAAGATGTATTTCTCGACATTCCTCTTTATAAGGTTCATACCTCTGATGTTTACAAAAACTTATCTAAGTCTTTCAATTTTTAATGAGAAAAAAGTTATTATGAATGAATGAATGTATGCATGATTATGCAACAAGAGCAGTGAAAACATGGTGAGGTTAAGTCCATAATGTTGGAGTCAAGGGTAACAACGCCATTTGGTAAGGACTATGGTTTTACTTGTACTTTGTAACAAAGGTTCTACCAAGTTCCTAAATTGCAACCCTCTTGTGAATATATTGGTGTATAAGAATGCTCTTAGTCCAATAACATTCATAAGGTAGTCTAGTTTGAGTGTAGTATCGCGTATCAACTAAAGACAAGAATGCTCTTGGTTTAGCCACCGCCCTACGTCCTAAAAAAGGCCAAGATGGGTTAAGGGTAACTAAGGTCTTCGGCTTCGCGGGACACTCACATTGAAAGTGATAACATCGACATGAATGCTCATGACAACAAGAGTACTACCTTCCGTGAGGCCTCCACCAAGTTAGGGTTATATCACATGTAAACACCACTCAAGAATGCTCTTGGTATGTCACTATGATTGTACCCCGTCCTATCTTATATTTCACTCAAGTCCGGGTTAGGACTTATCTCACCACTCACGTTTAAGAAAGGAGAAAGAAAGAATGAAGAACATATATACACGTATTTCTATCTTTTATTTTTGATTTTTTTTTTATATTTAAGCAAGTTATAGCATAAAATTTAAATAAAACCAAGTTAGGCTTAACCCTCTTAGGGGGGTCCCCAGCGAAGTCGCCATTTCTGTCGCGTCATTTTTTGGAGATCAAACTATTTTATTAGCATAGACTCACTATTTTATTTCACGACTAAACTTTTAATTTTTTCAAAAGAAAGTGGAAAAAGGTTCAAATACCACATTTTTAAAGATTAAGAGTTCGGGGGTTGGTTATATTTAGGGAAGGTATTAGCACCCTAAATATTCGTAGTACTCTACGAGAACCTCTTGATTTTATTCAACTTTTGTGCTATAACTTGCTTGTTTTTGAAAATAGAATTTAAATGGTGAAAAGGAAAAAAGAACATTTTTATTTACAGTTTTTATTGATTTGGAAGGACAAGTCATTTGCCTACATACCCGTGAGGGATCAAAACCTCGTAGTTCGGGGTAGAAATTGCCGTTTGATTTGTTTTGTGTTTTTATTAGTTTTGAAAAGGTTTTAAAATAAAAAGGCAAGTGGCAAATAAGAATTGGTTTGTATTTTTTATATTGAAAGAAAAATGACTCAAAGTAGAATTAAAATTGATTTGAAATTTGATTAAGAAAGAAATAAAAAGAACGATCACTTGATTTTGGATCAAGGTTTATTATGAAAATGATTTTT
>Ga0315915_1008954_pt1 | contig 11544 bp, 6 predicted proteins | sample MpolbnodulesMG_FD_207738 | JGI IMG/M metagenome (GOLD analysis project Ga0315915, IMG submission 207738) | Medicago polymorpha root nodule microbial communities from Los Angeles, California, United States - branched nodules | ecosystem: Host-associated > Plants > Roots > Nodule | place: USA... | reverse complement strand
ACTCATGTCTCCGGATCTGCAACGTTGACGACGCCAAAGTCATTGTCATTGATCGGATCTGCACTTGCTCAAAGCTAATCTTTCAACCTGAATCAAATAAACACCGCACTAAGACGGGAAATCAAAAACACACTGCACAAAGACAAGAAATCAAAACAAACAGAGTCGCTCAGAGACGACGAAATCACAAAAACAAACGAAAGAAAACAGAAAATATGTGAAATCACTTATTTAATTAGGATAGAAGGAAAAACAACTCGGATGGGTGATTTTTGGGTCAAAATTGACCCTAAATCACCCATCTGACAAGAAGAAGAAGAAAAAAGGGGTGACGACTAGGGTTTGAGAAGGAGAGAAGAGAGAGGGAAGAAAGGGGAGTAATTCATAGTTACAAGAAGAATCAGAAGGTGCCTTCAAAAACAAAAAAAACAGAAGGCCCACACAACCTGGTTAAGTGCAAATTATATAAAAAGGGAAATGTTTCATAGACATCCATTTAACACTTCATTAAAAAAGGCCTGTAAGTGTAGCTCGGTTGGTAGCTATCAGGGACAATGTTTATAGGGGTTGGGGTTCGAATCCTGGATTCTCCACTTCTCCATACTTTAAAAAAGTGTGTGATCTTGCCAGTAGGCTATTGAACAAAAAAAAATGTTTTAAAAAATAAAATAATTTATTTATTATTTATCAGCAGTTTTTTCATAATTTTAAAAATAATTAATTTGTTTTCAAAAAAAGAATTATTTACTATTCATTTAATAGTAGTTGTGGTGGTGGGACGAGGCCGACCATCGGGTCTTAGCTATCAACCACTGTGAGACCATAGAACTTATCGACCACTGTGAGACCATAGACCGTCGGGTCTCTGCTGTCGAATGCCGATCACCGTAAGTTCGTCAGAGCTCCATCGTAAATGAGTAGGGGTGCTATATAGAAGTTGTATCACTATTATGTTCCCGTGAGCATATATTTTAGTTGGTCGGAACATCACATTATATATGCAAGGATCGGGGTTCGAACATCAGATTCTCCACTTATTCATCTTAAAGGGTGAATTTCTAGCAACTAAGTTACTTTACCAAAAAAATGTATCACTACTCTATAAAAAAATTAGTTCTATAACTTAAAAAATTGTATGGTTCATAAATACAAGAACCAAGTAAATCTAGTGAGAAAAACAATGTGGTTCAATTCAATATAAAAAGTAGACAATTCGGTTCAGTTCATACAAACTATTTTCTGGTTGTGGGCTTCTATGAAGCCGTCTTAAAAACAAAGTGGATTTAATTCTGTTACTTTAAAAAAAACACTTAAAATCATTTTTTTAAATTTTTCTTGAAGGAAAAGTAAGAATGAATTAAAAAAAAACACTAACCACCTTTTTTTTTCTTCTTAAAATCAATTTTTTATTATTTAATAAAAAACTTCATAAAATAAAAACTTTTTTTCTTTGGAATTTTTTCCTGTTAGGTTAAATAACATTTAAGGTGTTAGATACAAAATTTTAATTGATATTAACATACACATAATTTTTATGCATCTTACCATAATATGCATAACAACATGGTAGAATTTGCCTTTCTAGTTTGGTTGGATAGAACCAAACCATGATGATACTTTTGTAAAAAATCAGATGTAATTGAGAATTTAGACGTGGTTTTATAGAAAGGGACAAACATTTTTTGAAAAGGTCCTATACAAAGGAAACATCTAGTTTGAAATGTGCTACAATTAATCGTCATTTTTATTTAATTTTAGTCCTTATAATTTTTTTTTATAATGACTAAATTGTACCTGAATCATATATTATGGACAAAAAAAAAATATTGTAGGGACTATTATAACACATTTTAAGAAATGGAGTATAAATAAATTTATTTTTAAAGTTTAGAATGTAAAACTCGACAATTATCTTAGGTTATGGGGTTAAATAAAAATAAGAGAGCAACCTTTTCCACCCCATATTTCTAAAAAATACCATAGTGGATTTCAAAAGTACACATCGCCTCTGCGGAAAAACTGCATTTTTGTTCAAAAGTACACATCTAAGCCACAAAGAAACTATGTTTTTTTTAAAAAAAATAAAAAATATAATTAGATGTGTACTTGCAAAGTGCGTTTGGGGAGATATTACTTTTGTTTTATTAAATTATGATATGATTATTCTTAAGGATATTGAACTTTTCCCTGCAGGTTATAGGCAAAATGTGAAGGACATTATTGAAGGTGCATTATTCCCTGAAGATGGCCTAGATAATAATAAAATTGGTCATGGAGGTGGAGTAGGTGGACTTGTGATTGTGAGAGATATTGACCTCTACTCTTATTGTGAGTCTTGCTTGTTACCATTTCAAGTCAAGTGTCATGTTGGTTATATCCCTTCTGGCCAAAGAGTCGTAGGCTTAAGCAAACTTCCTCGTGTGGCGGAAGCATTTGCAAAACGACTTCAAGAGCCTCAACATTTAGCAGATGAGATGTGTTCTGCTTTGCATCAAGGGATACAACCAGAAGGAGTTGCTATCATACTACAATGCACTCATATCCCTTTTCCATACAAAGATATTGACTCGAACGATATAGGGTGGGTTAAGTTACTTGTTTCTTCAGGATCTGGTGTTTATGAGAACAAAAATGCTGAAATATGGAGTGATTTCTTTAGTCTTCTTAAGTTTAGAGGTATTGATAAGGACAAAGTTCGTCTTAAAGGACCACTCGATCAATGTTGGTGTCCTTCTCTATATGCTGAAGTTTCATCAAAGATTAAAGCAATTAGTACTCCTATCATGGTCAATGCAGTATCTTCAATTGTTAAATCTTTAGGAGAAGATCCAACAAGGAAAGAGCTTGTAGAAACTCCTAGTAGATTTTTGAAATGGTTGATGAACTTTCAATGTGCTAGTAACATTGATATAGAGATGAATGGTTACATTTCTATTACCAATGGAGAGGTAAGGTTTGATGACAAGGAAATATATTCTGAAGTTAACTTGCCTTTTTGGTCACAATGCGAGCATCATTTGCTTCCCTTTTATGGTGTTGTTCACATAGGATACTTTCTTTCTAAAGGATGCTATCCAATTGGAAAGTCCATTTTACAATCAATAGTTCATTTTTATGGTTTCAAACTTCAAGTTCAAGAAAGGCTCACAAAGCAAATTGCAGAAACCATTTCACCATTGGTAGGTGGAAATGTGATTGTAGTTGTTGAAGCAAGTCACACTTGTATGATCTCTAGAGGAATTGAGAAATTTGGAAGCAATACTGCAACCATTGCTGTTTTAGGACATTTTTCAACTAATCTTGCTGCAAGGACCAAGTTTTTGGAGAGCATTCCAAGTGCTACATCTCTTGAAGGACAATGATTAGTTTGAAATAGTGCAACCATAAATAAATCTATTAATCTATTTCTAATAAAAGTCTTCTCATATGACATATGTGGTAGAATTTCAAACGATTTTCTCCCTAAATTTGTGCAATGTTGCAAAAGATTTTTAATGCTTTCTCATGAAGTTGTTCTATTTTTAATTATTTTGAGTAATAATAATGTTGGCTTTGATATGTTTGTTTGTATATCTTCTCTGTCTTTAATAAGTCGGGTTGTTTTCTCTCTTTAGTTTATCTTTTCACTCTTCTTCATTGGGGGTAGTTTTGGATCTATTTTTGATCCGAAATCACACCTCTTCATATTTTTTTTCTTTATCACGATTTAAATAAGTGATTTTTACATAGTTTTAGGTATAATTTTTTTCCTCGTGATTTCATTGTCTGAGTGCGACGTTGTGATGTTCGTTGTTTTTTGCGGCACTGTTTAATTTTCCGTGGGTGGAATCACGAGGCGGGAAGTCCAACGATAGATATAGGATAGACCATGTTGAAATTTGGAGTCTAACCCATCCTTACAAAACCGACTTGTAAGGTGAGGAGTGTCATCTTTATAAACTCTTATCAAGAGTCATATGTATCCGACATGAAACTAAATCCACCCCTCCAAGCCAACACAAGGCAAACCAACATGAGACAACTCAAATCTCACAATTAAGCGACTAGGGGTGGATCACAATAAATGCGGAATTTCCAACAACTAATAACATAATGAAAGAACCGAAAATGAAATGATGCAAGTAAGAGATTTGTGGTTTGTTTTGGAGGGTATGACTTACCTTGTGTGTCTCATAGGACTGGTGTACACTAATCACCTACAATGGATTAATGCAAGTGGTAAGGGACTTGAGCCCCTTAAGTAAATGATCATGAGTTTGATTTTTGACTCTTGTGTGTGTATGGAGAAAACTTGATTAGGCTGGAAGAATTCATCTTGTGTGCCCCACATGTTTTATGACATAGATTAGTCACCGTCAATAACGGTGAAAACTTCATATTTATAACATGATAACCAAAAACGTAATTAAAATAAATAGTGATGTTATCCTTTATGTTTCACTAGTATCAGTAATCTCACAAGCAGCTAAGCATGACCTGGTAGTAAAGATTCATCTAATATTCCAAAAAGACCTAAATTCTTATTCTGATGCTGATTTGAGAACTTCGTTTTTGTATAATATGTCAGCATCTATTACCACTCCTTGATTCTTGAGACCTGGTGAGCTCAAGGATCCAACTCCTCTAAAAATTTTCTTAACAATATAAATATTTAGTGATCTCATAAACATCAATATCATTAGTTTGTGGTGGAAACTAAGTATACTATATATCAAGAATTTCAAGGAATTAGATCATAACTACTGGGATGTGAGCCATTTTCTTCAATTTATTTGACTACATTTCTTTTACACAGTCAGTATTCATAGTTTCGGTCTTCTATTGTTTGGGAAGGAACTCTTCCTGCAGCTAGACCAATATTCAGCTACCAGCTTAGAGAATGAAGACTTTGTGTTCATTAGCTTTGAAGGCTCATCGTATTCCATCAGTTTCCCTTTAGTAACCAGCCAAAATTTTAGGCAACAGATAGTCAGTTTCCCTTTGGTTACTAGCCAAAATTACTAGAAATCTAAAGTAGATGCATATATTAAAAAAGGAAAATAGAAAATAATAAGGAATTATCATACCATAAGATAGAACCATGACCATGTCACTGTCTATTACAGTTGGGATTCTGTGAGCAACGGTTATAACCGTGCATTCAGCAAATTCTTGTCTAATTACTCTTTGTAGAATGGCATCTGTGGCAGAGTCAATGGATGCAGTAGCTTCATCCAAAACTAGAATCCTGTTCCTCTTAAGTAGAACTCTTCCAAGACAAAACAGTTGGCGCTGTCCTAAGCTCCAATTTCCACCTTCATCACTCACTGTAAAACTTATCAGAACTAGAATTTCATGCCTTATTCATTGGTTGCAAAATCATATATCATATATTGAACAATAGAAATGAGAAGGTGAAGTTTCCTTAATGTTGAAAGACTGACCAGAAGAGTCCAAGAGACTTGGTAGCTTGCTGATTGTTTCCTTAAATTGACATTTTTCTACAGCCTAAATATACAAATCAAATATTAATTTATTGTCTGGGTCATGTAAAATTCAACTTCATTAAAGTTAGTTAATTCACCTTCCATATTTCATCATCTGAGTACAGGCCTAGAGGGTCAAGGTTTGTCCTAATGCTGCCCTTGAAGAGTGTTGGTTCTTGAGGAATGATGCTTAGCTTAGTTCTCAAATCCTTCAACCCGATTGAGCATATGTTTATCCCATCTATGAGAATATCACCTTTTGAAGGCTCAACTAAGCGAAACAAAGCACTTATAAGTGTACTTTTTCCACTACCAGTCCTTCCAACAACTCCCACCCTACTCCCTTCTTGAAATGTACAAGTGATTCCCTTGAGGACTAATGGAGCGTTCGGACGATATCTAACCTGAAACCAATGCACATAAAACAGAAATTATAGAACCTTTTTTAAAGTGGAGTGCAAAATAAAGACATAAGGGCAATGTTACCTCTAATCCTTGAACATCAATCCTACCCTTAGAAGGCCATGAATAAGGGGGTCGGTTATCCTCCACAATGGCAGGAGGCTCGGATGGACTGTGAATGAATTGATTGATTCTTTCAACAGAGATAATGTAGTTTGATAAGTTGGAAAACCATCGAGTCCAAAATATTAGGGCTGTTGTCAAAATTAAAGCATAATAAAGAGACAGTCCCACAAGTCCTGGAGACAAAGAACAGGAGAATTTCCGAGAATTGTCAGTATTAGCAAAATCATGTCATCGCAGACGACATCTTATGCAACATTATTACCTGGGGACACGTATCCACGAGGAACAAGAATTAGCAACAAAGCTGCGGTGATGATAGTTAAATTTTGAAGTGCTTCAATCCTTATAACCATCCATTCCATTGCCACATTAGAATGAAAGAATAATGAAGCATCTTTGTCCACAAGTTTTAAGTAGTTTTTGTAAAATTCATCTACCATGTTGAATGCTCTTACAGTAACCACTCCAAGTGATGTCTCTGCTGCAAAATTCATGACTGGAGCTTTGGTGGTTCCATTGATCCGCATTAGTTCCCTTCCAGTTGCTTGATAATATTGCTTTTAGGCAGAAAAGACACGAAGATTAAAAAGTTCATAGGTCAGTGATCTAGCCATGGAAAGAGAATGAGGAATCAAGAAAATTTGGAAAGTGGATAATAAACCTGAATGAATATTGATGCCACCATTACAGGAACAGCAACAATGAGAACTTGCCATGTGACTGAAACCATTATGCAAATTATTACCAGAATTTCAATTGCTACAGATAATGCAAAGAGGATGGAATGAGGCATGTCCAAGTCCAAAATACTTAAATCTGATGAAGCCTGCAAGAGAGACAATATTGATATAAATCTGGGGGATGATTAGAAAGTGATGAATGAACAGAACAAATATACATGGAATTTTTTCCCATTGGGGGGAATAAAGAAATCTTACTCGGGTTAAAATCCTTCCTACAGGGGTCGAATCAAAGAAAAGCATTGGAGAATTGAAGATAGCTTTAGTGAAGCTTGAGAAGAATGCATTCGAAGCTTTTAATCCGAGATGTGCATTCAAGTAAGACCTCAGATATACAAACAAAATGCTAGCAAAAGAAGTTATTGAATATACTCCAATCAAGGTGGCACTAGATACGTTTGGAATTTCAATGGCAATAACAAGCCAAAAGGAGGATGCAGTCTGCAAAACTATAAATGCGGATTGTGCTAACACGATAAAACACAACATGAATGATCCCCTGGAAAAAGAAATATAATCCCAGAATGGCTTCCAACCAACATCACCAATCACTTTTTCTTCTTCTTTTGTAAGTTGTACCTCAATTTGACGCATGGTAGAAATCTCCCCCTCGTTCTGATTTTGTGGATTAGCCAAAACATCATTTTCCGAAACTCCTTTATTTTCATTATCTTGATGTAGCTCAGTAACTATGTCTTTATGAGCGTTCACAAGTTGTTCAAAGGATGTCCCAGCTTTCAAGAGATTCTGATAACTGCCCGATTGAATAACGTTTCCATCTTCCATTACCTAGAATTTGAGTACATGTTGATTATGTTCAAATATTAATTACATAGGATAATGTATATACAACTTAATTAAGTATTTATCATATAAGAACTTATGTACAAGTTGTTTCTAAAATCAGATAGGGAATGAGATTACACTCTATATAAGCTAAAAAGAAAAATAAGCTATTTGGAAGAGCATATTAAAAGTATGTTAAATACAGCTCATTGACAGATACTATTTTCATAAGCTCTTCAAAACACCCTCACAATTTTAATCCAGTTAAGTTACTTTACCAATATTGTATCAACTTCCGAGAGAAACTCCACTTGATGCGTCACTAAAACTACTGTTTTCTCTCTTAGGGCTGTCATTACGCAGTCCTGTAATTTTGTAATGCAGTTAGTTTGATACACCAAAATAAGGACACAATATTTTCATTGTAATTAACATGATAAAAGTGATGTCTCCTTACATTGAACAGAATAGCAGCTGTGTGTGCATCAACTGCACTGAAAGGATCATCGAGGAGATAGATATCAGCATCATTGTAGACTGCTCTAGCTAGTTGAATTCTTTGCTTCTGTCCTCCACTTATGTTAATCCCTCTCTGACCTATTTCTGTAAGATCACCATAGCTAAAATCATCAATATCCTTATCTAAGGCACATACTTTAATGGCATTCTCATATTTTTCTTTGTCCATTGGCTTGCCGAAGAGTATATTATCTCGAACTGTTCCACTTTGTATCCAAGAAGATTGAGAAACATAGGCTAGTGCGCTACCTACATTAACCTGATTTCCATTATAGTGAAATATCATGGGAGGAAAAATATAAGATACCATCTTCATGAATATGATGAATTTGGAATTGAAAAAAACACAACCTGTTGAGTTTGTAACTTACTGTTCCTGAAATCTTAGGAATCTCTCCAAGTATTGCATACAGAAGAGATAATTTTCCAGCTCCAACAGGTCTGCAAACTGCTATTTTCTGTCCCCATTTTATCTCTAAGTTCACATCTTTTAAAGTTTGGGATACAGATTCATGATCCCAAATGAAGTTGCCAGCTTGGATTGCCACAGCATTGACTAAACATTGCTTTATATTTCTTCCATTATCATCATTACTCAGCTCTTCATCAAGCATAAATGTGTTGAGACGATCAAATGAAACCTTAACTTGAATCATTATAGATAGAGCCTCTGGGATCATAAGAACAGGATCTCCCATGTTCCTCAATGTTGCAAGAACTGTAAAAATGGTTTCGGCATTCAATGGTGCAATATTGAAAAATATGCATCCTATAAAGACAACAACAGGAATAACTGTAGGAGACAGCCAATAAAGAAATGTTCCGAAAGCTTTCAGGAACTGTATCTTAGACAGCCATTTGAATTCATTTTCTCGTAGGGACTCGACTAAGTTCTTGAATTTTTCTTCCCATGATTGTAACTTAATGATTTTCATACTATTTAGAATCTCTGAAGTTGATCTAAGACGTTCATCCTGTGCAATCATAAACTGTACCTGGCAATTTTGTAGGATCCTTGCAAGTGGTACATTGAGAAGTCCACAGATGAGAAGAGGCACTAAACCGGGAAGAGCACCAATACCAACAACACCAAAAAGAATAGCAATGGACAAAACAAGTTGCAATGCACAAGTCCATGTTATATGAAACCACCATGGAAATTCTCCCATTCTATATGCATCAATTGCAATGTAATTCACAATTTCTCCGGTCGAGTGTCTTGTCCTTGCCAAGCTTGAAAGCTTTAGTTGCTTTTGATAAACTGCCACCATCAAAGCTGATCTCATTTTCATTCCCGACCTCCTTGAGTTAAAAAACCAATGACGTTGAGACAAAGACTCAACCAATTTGGTGAGAATCAAAATACCAACTATGGAAAGACCTTGTTTGAGATCTGCCTCGGTTCTATTTGAGTAGTTAACAAAAGCATAGAGTATAAGAGGTGAAACTGCAACCGAAACAGTTCTGAGTAATGCAAAAAAAGCTATTAATATGTTTTCTTTTGAGTAAGTTCTAATAACAGACCAAAGAACCAAGCTCTTGATATTGTTCTTTGTTTTCCCTCTTACAAGGGAATCCCATGCATTCACAAAGTTTTGATAGGTAATGTCTGCTTCATCTTCAGAAACAAGGGAAGGGATATCTTCAAGAGCTAGTGGCTTTGAGTAACCTAAACTGAGTAAAGAATTAACCCAAGAGAAAATCAACTTGCTGAGAAAGGTAGCATGGCCTAGGCCTGTTTGTTTTGTTTCAACTTTCTGATCCATCAGTGGCTCAGACTCAGATAAACATTTTGGGAGTGGGACACCATGAGTTCCTATATAGCCAAGATTTTTTAAAAAGGCACAAAATAACAAAAATCAAAGTTTAGTGTCTTGAACTTAATAAAATACTGTCCATGAATTTCAACAACCATAGTCAAATGTGCAAGAAATAAGATAAATTCATGAAAGCAAGAACCAATTAATTCCATAATATAAAAGAAGCATATACTAATGGCATAGCTCAACAGAATATGTCTGTACAGGCCAACAATAGAAATAAGAAAAAGAAGAAGAAAACAAAGTATATGTATGGCGTACCAATATGTACATTAGAACTTTTCATTGACATTTCCATTTCCATCCTGTGCTCCTTTTGCAGCAGACAAGCCTATCACATTGTCACATTGAGCACAAGTTTGTTTAAATTATATGCACTGCTCAACTTTCCACTTGACATGTTCATTTGTATATCTATATTTTATTATTCTATCAGGTCAAAGCGTTAATGATATAAAAAAAGCCCTAAACATCATAATTAATGATATTATATTATTACATTATATGATTCATGTCAGTATGGGCTAGATGATTAAGAATACACTAAACTAATTCACTTCCTATTTATTTTATACTCACTCAGTTCTTATTATAAGAAACAAATTATTTTTTTAGATTCATTGAATAAATAATGTATTTAATCTATATATAGATCACATATTCAATAAACTCAAGAAGTAAACTTTTTTTAGTAATATTGACTTGGGGAGCATAAGAATTTGAGCTTCATTTGATTTGACTCAGATTCCCTATCTAAAATTGTGAATACTCACTCTCTTAGTCTATCATAGATCAGTCATAATTTAAGACCTTTTTTTCCCTTACTTTTAGATTTATAAAGAAAGTCAATAGAAATACACGCATTAATTAAGCTGAGAGATGTTCTCGCTTTATTTCCTTTTCCTTACATTCGCATGTTATATCCCCCGTTGGAACTCCCATGACTGCTAAAATGCTAAAACCTCGAAGCCACCGCACTTGCAAACCAATCGAAGGAACTCCCCGATTAGTTCAGGCACGTTTTCTAGAGATAAACAACCTCTAAAGTTCTCTGTTATTTCCTTCATTCCTCAATTTAAGTTAGACATGTTATTGGATTATTATATGCATGTCCTTATCCACTTATATTACTAGGTTAGCTAGCTCGATAATGTTGAAGGTCCAGAGTTCGATCTGACCAATGTGTATGAAAAAACATTCCAATGAAAATAGAGACCAATATTCAATGATATAATAATAAACATCAATATCATTTACTTGTTTTGGACACAAGTACAGTATGCTGCTGGGGGATGAGTAGTTCACTTGGTTGAACTAATAGTTTCCATTACGATAAATGCAAAGTGAAAAATGAAAGAGAATTTTGATTTTACTAATTTATCTTATTAATTATTGGTGCATTTCCATTACGATAAATGCAAAGTGAAAAATGATAAATTGAAAGTGATGTAAACTATATTAACTCGAAGATACAGTTGAAAAATGAGTGTAATTGTGTAAAAAAATATATTTGTTTTCCATAAAGTCGGTATTCATTGTTGTTGTCTGCTAATGTTTGGGAAGGAACTCTTCCTGCAGCTAGACCAATATTCAGCAACCAACTTATAGAATGAAGAGTTTGTGTCCATTAGCTTTGAAGGCTTGTCATATTCCACAAGTTTCCCTATAATAATAACCAGCAAAAAG
>Ga0315915_1008953_pt1 | contig 11546 bp, 6 predicted proteins | sample MpolbnodulesMG_FD_207738 | JGI IMG/M metagenome (GOLD analysis project Ga0315915, IMG submission 207738) | Medicago polymorpha root nodule microbial communities from Los Angeles, California, United States - branched nodules | ecosystem: Host-associated > Plants > Roots > Nodule | place: USA... | reverse complement strand
GATATTAAATATTTATATATATATATATATATATATATATATATATATATATATATAAAAAGAAGAAGTAAGGTATTTTTTTTGAAGAGGCTAAAATGAAATATATTACCACATAAAAGCGTTATTCCCAGCACAAGGGGTTCCAAGGAAAAACGACAAGGTCTCAACAATATTTACAAAGGGAACCAAAGACAATAAAGATGAACAAAGGAAAGAAACTATTAGCCTATGCCCAATATGGTGAACGGGCTAAGCCACCAGCCATGCAGCTGGAAGGGAAGGGAAGTGTGCTTTGCCTTCAACCACATATAGGAGATGGACTTAATCCGTTCAACCACCTGAAGAGGCGGGCTTTCTTTGCCTTGAAACAGTCTGTTGTTTCTTTCCTTCCATATTTCCGAGACAGCTGCATACCAAATCACCTGTAAAATAGATCGTCGTTTCTTCCCGAGCCCACCACAATAGACAAACTGATTGAAATGATCCGGGACGTAAAATGGGCTTACCACTGAGACACCAATCCACCCATAAATCAAGTGCCAAACAGAACCGAAAATATCACAATGCAAAAATAAATGAGGACTTGATTCGACAATATCACATCCTGCCACGCATAGCCTGGTATCCTGATGAATAACACTTCGTCGGAGGAGATTGTCTTTAGTAGGCAATCTGTCCCGAAACAAGCGCCAGACGAACAACACCACCTTAAGAGGAACATCCTTGTGCCAAATAGAAGAAGCATCAACAGGTAACTCCAAAGGCGGTTGAATAGTTAGAGAGTTGTACAGGCTACGATAAATAACGAATTTTATCTATATTAGAAACCAGAAATATCATTGATTGAATGAATCTGAAAAGTAAATTTTTTTCTCTTCTAATAAAGATTGGAGTAAGAACTATTTAGTGTATGCCTTGACAAAACATGATTAACATAGATGGATTTTCGAAAGTTGGTTTTACTTAAAATAAGTTGAATGTAAATTCGTGACTATATCAGATCAGGGTCCTTTAAGTTTGAGATTTGTGATAGATTGGTCATTTAAATTATTTTGATATCGCATAAGTTCTTTTAAGTTTTAAATTTTTAACAGATTGGTCATTTAAGTTATTTTGGTCTCAAATAAGTCCTTTAAGTTTGTAAACGTTTTTTATTTAGTCCTTTTATTAACCAAACGATGACGTGGTAGAAGGACTAAATCGAAAACGTTTACAAACTTAAAGGACTCATTTGTAAACAAAATAACTTAAAGGACCAATCTATCACAAACCCCAAACTTAAAGGACTTATGTATGACCAAAATAAATTAAAGGACAAATCTGTTACAAACCTCAAACTTAAAGGACCCTTACCGTAATTTACCCTAAATTCATTTATATCGAAATAAATCCATGTAAAGGTAACTTAAACAATAAATTTCAATGTAAAAATCACATTTATACTAAAAAAAAACTACAAATTCTTATTTTAAGTTAAAATCAATTTACATGAGAGTTGCTGGCCCTAGTTTTTAATGAGAGAAACTTCACATTTTCTTAAGTTCTCTTTCTCTTTCACTCTTCGAGTAGGGGTGGTTTTAGATCAATTTTTGACCTAGAATCACCCATATCTACATCTTTTTTTTTCCTTTTTTTTCAATCCAAATAAGTGATTTCCACATATACCAAAGTTTTTTCTTTTGTGGTTTCTCTTGATTTCATTGTCTGAGTGCGGCATTGTGTTGTTTGTCGTCTTGTGCGAGGTTGTTTGATTTTGCATCTCGTTGTGATGTTCGTTTAGTTCTTATTGAAAGATCGACTTCAGTCAATCACAGATTCAATCAATAAATTTGACGTCAACGTTGCAGAATATGTATTATGGTGATTTAGATTTTATCATAATATTTGTAAGCATTTTGTCGTTGTGTGCTTTTAACAATATTGATCATGTTGTTGTATCTGAGTATTCTATCAATCTGAATGAATTAATATCGTTTTGCTTTCATAAAAAAATTTAATTTTTAAGAGAAAAGTAATTATATTCATGAGTACTAAAACATGTCAAAATTAATTTTACACTTTTAAAATCTATCAAGACTCTTTTAAATGTCAGCCGAACATAGACTTATGGAAAAAGGATATTTTAACATTAAAATATTTATGTTAAACAAGATATTTCACTCTTTTCAAGAAAAATTGCTAGTCTCATTTAATGCTCTAAAAAAATGCAGTTGTATTCTCTAAAAATCATATTTCATGAGAACTTGATCCATGAAAATGAAAGAGTTTGTTGGAAAATAAAAGATACTCTCCCCATCGCACAATAATTGACTCATTAGTTAAAAATATTGTCCCAAAATAAATTATTCATCTTATTTTTTAATGTAATATTAATTACGTTTTTTTAAATATACAATTTAATTAATTTTAATTTCATCAATCTCAATTCAATATCTAGTTTCCACTTATAATAATGGTGAATGCACGAATACTTGAGAATGACACTTAAAACAAATTTTCTCTCTCTTTCACTTATACATTTTTCTTAATATGTAGTATGAAATGATAAAATGGTTCGACTATTTTAAGACGGTGGAGTACATTAATTTAAGTGTATTTTAGGTACAATAACATGAGGGCTTCGGAGGCACTAGTTGAGAAAACAAAAAGATGTTAGTTTTGCATTGAAAAACAACATTTTTTACACTTTTAAATATTTGATTACACAAGTTTAAAAAAAAAATCACGATACTTACGTTAGCCTGCAATTTCAACAGGCTCATTTAATGCAGTCAACATTGGTTGACTTTACCTTTGCAGGAATTAAAGTCTTTCCTCTTCAGCATAAGGATTTCTACGAGATTTGGACTTAGCACGCGCAAAGGTCTAAGAGTCCCGAAGTTCGAATCCTAAAGGAAGCGGTTTCCTTGACAGAAACGTGGGAGATAAGTAGTTTTCAAATGGAAGGAGTGATGATTGTGGAGTTAGGCTTTTCCAGTTATTTTGCTATGTATAAATAGTAGTTTTCCATTGGGAAAACGAGTCTCAAATCACTCATAGAAATTCTACAACACTCGAAGTACCGGCGCGAGAGAAAAGAGTTATACATAATGTATGTAAACTGATTTGTTGGACCACCTTTATTTTAATGCAATGCAATTTACATTTTCTTTAAGTTTCTGTGTTTTAAACTTTTGGTCTTTTACTTTGCATTTACTGCATTTCCTTTTGTTTTATACTTTTTTTTGTCGAAAGACGTCATACAAACTCATCTTGTTCATAAAGCAAACTATGAATTTGGTGAACGTTCACTATTTTTCTTAAAAACCAATGCACAATATGTCCTAGGATTTCTGGTTTGATCCTGCTTGTAATAACCAAAACCATCCCTTCTTGTTTACTGATAAGTGCTCAAAAGTAATATCTTTCATGTGTTAAAATAGACATTTTAGTGACTTGTTCTGCAAGTTATCTACGGAAAAGCAATCAATTGTTGTAATTTTACCATCTATGCTTTACATGTCTTACTCTACTCAATTTGTGCAGGAACTGACAAGTAAGGACCAAGGAACTACCTTCTGAGCCAAGGCCAAACTCGCTTGAAGCGACTTCATCTCACTTAAGCGAGAAAGTTCCAGAGAGCACAAGTTCATCCCGCTTTTAGCACGCTTCCATCTCGCTTGTGAAGAAAAGCCATCTCACTTAAGCGAGATCTATTATCTTAAGCGAGTTCTATGTTGAGAGCAAAGGAAAATTCACTCTCAGTTTGCTCCCCAATTCTCTTAAGCAAGATTTGAAGAATGAAGTCATCTTGCTTAAGCGAGATTTAGTTCGCTTAAGCGGGTTCAATGTCGAGAGCAAAAGAAAATTCGGTTTCAGTTTGCTTCCAGCTTGCTTCAAGCGAGATTCAGCAAACTTAATGGATAAGGTCCACGTGGCAGCCTTCCAATGGCCAAAGGAGGATTTCTTGGCCATTCGCTTAAGCGAGATTTCCCGTATTTAGCCCATAAAAATTGACTTTTCTCTCTTTCCTTGGCATTTTATCACTATTTTATTCATTTTCTGGTTTTTAGAGTGAGAGAGTAGGGCATTTCTAGTAGGAGAAACACAAAACAAGGGAGTTATGGGTAGATTCTTCCCAAGATTTGTTGAGACATCATGAATCTTAGCATGAAATCTTCACCTTTCTTCCATCTTTTGCAAAGCTTTCATAGATATATATAGCTACATCTACCCTTGTGGATTTTGAGGTATTCAAACAAGCTATTATATAATCTTTGATCATTTAATATAAGGTTCTAGCTTATTTATTCAATATTGTTATTATTCTTGTGTTTAATGCTTTATTTAAGATTTGAAATGTCATTGAAAAATACTTTTGAATCTAGTGTTAGAATAATAATCTATCAAAGTTTTATTCTAGACATAGAGTTTAAGTTTTGGTAATCACTTTGTAATCAAGAACTTAATGCTACTGAATCGTTTAATAGATTGAGAAATCGTCGATTAAACGATACAATTGAACTCATGAAGTTATTTAGACATTAATAACGATTGAAATCATGACATTATTTAGACATGAATAATGTTGTTGAGTGATTGTGATAGTATCGTTTAAAAAGCTAGAATCCATTATTTGATTGTGAGATTGCAGTTGTTACGCTTGGTTGATTATCTCTAACCCCAAGCGAAATGACCATATCTCGTCTCTATTTATTTTTATGTCAAATAGCTAAAATAGTTTTACACAAACAAACATTTAAACACTTAAGATGATAAATGTCGTTAAAATGCTTATGAGGTGCGCTAGCCCCTATGGAGACGATACTAATATACTCATGTGTAAATAGTTATATGACATGTAAAAATCTTACATCATTTACCAAAAACACCGGTAAACAAATTGGTACGCCTAGTGAGACTCTGTTTGTGTATCTTTTTAAAAACTTTTGTGGAAGAAACCTCCACAATATTTCAAACTTTTTTCAAAAACTAAACTTTTTTCAAAACTGTTATTGTGAGACTTGTGTTTTCTGAAGATCTGTAACTGTTTTTAGTAAAGTTTTCTAGAAATATTTCTTGGTTTGTGTATGCATTTAAGAAGTGGTAAATCTTTAAAAACAATGACTAAAACCACTATTAGTGGCACTTCTGCGTCATCACAATCTACACAACATCTATAACGTATGATTATATTCAAGTCTCCGGAATACTCATGTCTCTGAATCTGCAACGTTGACGACGTCAAAGTCATTGACTGGATCGAAGCTGATCTGACAATCTGAACAGGAACAAATACTTGAACGAAGCAAGAAAGGCAAACAACGTCGCACAAAGACGACGAACAAAACAACGTCGCACTAAGACGACGAAATCACGAAAGAAAAAACGAAATAGATATGAAAATCACTTATTTCAATAAAAGGGAAAGAGAAAAACGAGTTAGAGGGGTGTTTTTGGGTCAAAAATTAACTCTAAATCACGCTTCTTTGATGGATGAAAGAGAAGAAACTAGGGTTTTAGAGACGGCTTAAAAAGGGAGAGAGAGAGAGTACGCGCGCGCATATAAATACATATTTGGTATAGCTAAAAGTCATGTTTGAACCATTGCTCATATATTTAACTACAACTAAGTTGTCTATCCTATAAGTTGTGTTAGATATTTTTTAATTCTTTTTAAATAAAAAATTGTCAAAATTATTACCGACCTCTGAATCATCAGAGTCGGCCTTATTGGTATAATTCAATAAAATGAAAGTTGGCTAATTTATTTAACTTTATTATCCTATTTCAAGATATGTTAGGCCGTAAATATGGAGTTATATAAAAATGAGTCCAAAATAAAGTATCAGGGCATAAATCTCCAACATGGTGGTGTATCTTTTGAGTTAACAGTTGTAAGACCATCCACAGTGACAATGTCTTATTTTATAAGACTTATTTATTAGGTGTCATTATTGCAAAATTTGAGTACTTAATGAGGAGTTATAATCCTCTTCATTTGTCAAAATAAATGGAGAATACAATTTGGAGAGAAAAAGACACAAAAAAGAGATAACGAATATTTTAATTATTACTTTATGTTTTTTCTAAAAAAAATTGTCTTTATTTTTTCAAATGAAGACAATGGTAAATGGAGAAGATCTTGACTCATTAATGAGTATGGATGTCTCATATAAGCATCTCATATATCTATGAGTCTCACACACATCTTTAAGAAAATGAAATGTTATTGATAAATGAGCAGTGACTCTTATTTAACAAATTTGTGTTAGGTGTTTGGTTGGAAGGGTGGAATATTTATTAGTGTTTTTTCTCTATCTCAATAATTATCTCTCTATACTATTTTTTTCTCTGTCTCAAAATAATTGTCATTTTATAATATCAATGCAACATTTATTATTTTTTTCTCTATTATGCATTTATTTATTTAATTTTATCCAATTTAACTACTACACTAAATACAATTAATAAGGGTATTTTATAATACCAATTGAAATCAACATAATTAATCATTTTCTTAAAAATTATGCAAAAATATTAAACGACTATTATTTTGAGACAAATGAATTAGACACTACCATTAAAAAATTATAATTAATAATATGTATACGTGAGATCTATTTAAATACTCAAAAATAAATTTCACCATCATGGATGCTTAACGTGGAGTCCTCTATTAAAAAAACCAAGTCGGTCAAGACAAAATACATGGTCCCCACCTCTAAGACATTTATGGTGTTTTTTATATTCATTTCATTTTTTTTTTTAATAAAAGTTTAAATAGTTGGATTTCGTGAATTCACTAGAATTACGGAGATCATAACATCAACGAAGGCCTGCAAAGATTACAATTTACATACCATTTCATAAAAATAAAAAAAAAATCACATCAATAATGGGAGATATCTAACTCCTTATAATGGCCACATATTAAAAAAATTTAAGGGAGGTCCACATATATTTTTAGGGAAAAGTCCATATATTAATTTTTGTTTTTAGGGAAAAGTCCATATATTAATTTTTATCGTGTTTTCGACGCTTTTGTGATTTGTCTAGTCGAAGTTGGCATTTTGTGTAAGACACATTCTAGAAATTGATCGAGCATACAATTTAAGTAAGTAAATTATTTCACATTATGCTTTATCTGGTTGCTATTATGAGACCCAATATATATATAAACAACTTAATGAATCTAAAAGTTTTTTATTTTACTTTTTATAATAACGATGTGCATTGAGGGACTATATATCACACTAAGTTTTCCAAGTTTGTTGTGCACTTGTATTTTTTGGTCTGGATTCAAATAATTATCGTTGGTTTAAATGAGTATGGGTACAGCCATGGTTGGATACATGATTACTTGATTAGTGTTTTGGTGTGGCTAAAATAATCGTGTAAAAAAAGTATCCGATGAAATTGAAGATTATGTATTATTTCACCTAAAATATTGTGGTATGAATTAATCATAAGATTGCACAAATCTTATTAAATTGATTTATACACTTCACTTTTAAAGAGGGACGGATGCAGGCTTCAGCCTATGTAGGCTTGTGCCTACACTAAGTTCTTAATTTCTTTTTTTATAGTAGTATAATATAGTAAAATATGATATTTTGATTATATAACCCACACACATTATAAGTTATTTCTCTCTTGACCCACACATTCAATCATTTGACACATTAAGTAACAACACAACCTTGATATTGAAGTTGTTGTAATTATATGTGAGTTTGATGTTGGTTTTATTTTATTGCTTAGGGGAGCAAGTGAAGATGAATATGTCTACAGAAGTTGATTGGATTGCCCGTGAAGTAAACTGGAATAAAACATATGTCCTTTTCCGAACTTATGCTCCTGTCCATTTCAGGTTTGCCTAAATTTTCAAACAAACCTACCTTCCCTTTTATCTTTATTTGATCAAAATTTCTGTTATAAATTTTTAAATGGAAAACTCAGTTACAGTATCACTTCTTCTCGAATAAATATATAGCTATGAAGCATTGACACAAACAATGACATCAGACACGATTACACGACCCCGGTAATACTTTTAAAAATGGGAGGCGAGTGCTATCGACCACACCTTCAATTTGAAATGTCAGTGCTATAAAGAATATTAGGATTGGTAAAAGGACATTGCTGTGAACTCAATTAAATTTTACTTCTGCATAGCTTTTTTCAGAGGGATTTTTCCTTTCACCACAGCTTTTGGCAAGCATTTACTGTTTATTGACTGTAATTCTTTTTTAAAATCTGACACGAATTTCAAGACTCAAATCACATAACTTTCTGCTTCTTAAGGGCATTCCTTTTAATAGACATGTATGTTTTGCCTTCTATGACGTTTAATCTCAATCATGTTACTTTGAAATAGTTTACGCAGGTTATTGTTGTCGTTGTAGAAAATCTGGAGTTTTGGTTCTAATTTATCAAAGTTGTTATTAAAAACATTTGGTGTTGGGGTAAAAAATCAAAACCTAAGTACGCAGTGCTTTGAATCGAAAGGATACAAAGCAAGTAGTTCAAAATATAACTGTTTAGGATAATGAGCAGAACAAAATCTGGTTTTACTAATGCAATAATATCTCATGATTGTCATATATGTGTAGGTTCACTAATGCAATTTTTGGAGGTTTATATTGCGAGAGAAAGATATGTTAATTTTTGGAGTTTTAGGACTGTTTTTGCAAGGCATTTGGCAAACATGTATGGAGGTTTTTGCTTATTTGTTGAAGTTAAAATAAATACTGAAGTAGGAAGGAGGATAATTTAGTTGTTGGGTATATTGATTTATGCATAAATGGTGCAGGCGACAAATAAATATTATAAGTGATTTTTGTTTTTGTACAAAAATACTATAAGTGTGTATTAATTATGTATGTATAGTTTGTGACACATTGGTGTAATTCAAAGTTGTAAATATACGCGGAGCGAAAGATGTATGATGTAAACCTCATTAGACTCATACTACCGTGCCTTAACTTAATGAATTTATTTGTTGTCTTATTCAATTTTTTTTTTTAAAGAAATAACAAGTTTGATTGTACAATGACGGACGTGGAATAGACTTTCAGGAAAGCAGAAGTTTTCAAATATAAAACCTTTATATTTAAACCAAAATTAATAAGATCTTTTTATCAAGTAAAATTTTAAATTATAAATAAAAATTGGAGACTTTTTTTAACATCAACTTTTTATTTTATTTTTAAGATATACTTTATACAATACAGACTGTATTATACAGTCAATATGACCCGTGCGACGCACGGGTCATTAATCTAGTTTCTAAACAAAAATGCAAACCCTTTAAACTCTCACACAATTGCAACTTTTACGAGAACAAAATTGCGTTGGACGGAAAATTTGTAAGCCTCTCTCAATTATAGTTTTAGCCACTATGATTCATATTGCAGGTGAGAAAAAAATTGTATGAAAATAGAGACAAAGTGAAACCAAAAAAATGAATTAATGGATCAAAATAATAATTTAATATAAAAGATTTCTGCGAAAGAAATACATTCCCATAGTATAACGTGGGAATACAAGTTATGGGAATAAGTTCACTTGTCTACTCATTAACCTTCCTTTTATGATGCGTTCGAAACCAATCATATTTTTTTTAACACGCTTATGAATAAGACTCTCATCTTTAGTTATTCTAAAAATAAATTTAATAAATTTGAAGCAAACGCATCCTAAGAATGTCAAGATTTTTTTCTTTAATGTGGAAAGGGACATATCAAGTTATTATCAACACATTTGCTCAAAAAAAAAATCAACACATTCCTTTCAAAATAAGTTATTATCACCCGATCTAATTGAATTTGACATCTAAGTTGATTTCAAAGACAAAGTCCAAATGTCGCTGGCTTGAAGATTTTCATTGCATTATTCCCAACAAGCCTTTTTGGATTTGTTTATCTTGTTTTTGGTTTCTTGGACTTGTTTGTTTAATAATAACTTATTTCTTTTAGAAGAAAAAACCAAATTTTTTTTATTTCGTCGTCTTAGCACGATTATGTTTGTTTTGATTTTTTCGTGTTTGTGTGACATACTTTTGATATCCTGTCTTAATGTGATGTTTAATTTATTCATGTTGAAAGATTAACTTTGATAAAGTGTAGATCCAATCAATTACTTTGGCGTCGTCAACATTATAAATTATGGGCATGGTTGAAAGAGTTCTTTTTGACATGAAAAAATGACAAGGAAATTGTAGTTGTTGTGATGATAGATGAGTGATGAAAATACAGGGTATTTGAGAGAGTTTATGCACTTATTAAACTAGTATTTGCCCCGTGCAACGCACACGCAAAAAGAGATTAATGTAGTACCTGATATTATAGGTCCTTGAGCCACTACCAAAATAAATAAGATACATTGTCATTTGTCTAAATTAAAATATATAGTTAATCTATAACAACTAATAAATAAAACAACTGTCATTTCCGTCTTAACTTTTTGTCTTGGTACTACATTGCTCTATTACAATCATGAAATGACTTCAAAAAAATGCTCAAAAGAATCACATAGCTAACTAGCAAAAATACAAATTAAAATAGGCCCTTGTAGACAATTAATTTGCTACGCCATGATTTCTCCAAAAAAACGTTAAACCCTAGACCCTAATGCCATGATTTCTTAGTCATGATTTATCCAATAACATGATTTTGCAAATGAAATTAAAGAGATAAATGAATGGAGGAAGTTTTAGAAAAAAAAAGACAAATAATTGGTGAATAAAAAAGAAGTGGTTTCAAAATATGATTTGTGTGGATATATATGGGGAAACTCAAAGATTGAGTTGAGATTTGAAATTTCAAATGAGTTTCCACAAAGGGAAGAGTTTGTTGGTGTTGTGTAATGGAAAATGAGGAAGATGAAGCCATGATAAATTTGAAAGAAAAAGGCAAAAAGCTAGGTGGGTTTGAAAGAAGAAGAAAAATGATTACTACTTGAAGAGAACGAAAAACTTCATTTTATAGTCTCTAAACAAGTATTTCTATTAATTTAAATGAATGAATATCGTTTAATTTTATAAAAAAAAAACTACATATTTTAAGGATAAAAATTAAAATACAATTATTCAAAACTTAATAATAATAGAATTTTATATTTCTGTTCATCAAATTAAAAAAAAAACATTTTATTTTTCTTTTGCAGAAAAAGAAAACAACTCACCCACTCCTACTTGCAATTGCATGATAACAAAAACAGTTAAAAAACAAAAACCGAAGATTAGTCACTTTAATCCCTGAATGCAGATAAATTGTAAAATAGTCCTTAAATGTAGACTATGTTAGTTAATTTAATCCCTGAATGCAGATTCCATTAGTCAATTTAGCCCCTGAATATAGACTATGTTAGTCACTTTAGTCCCTGAAATTGACCAACATAGTCTACATTTAAAGATTGTTTTGCAATTTCTCTGTATTCAGATATTAAAGTGACTACTCATTTTTCATTCAGGGAGTAAAGTGACTAATTCCTAAAACAAAAATCTTCTCAGCAACATTAGAAAAACATTAATCAAACAAAAAATCTTACACACAAACCTTTTT
>Ga0315915_1008951_pt1 | contig 11550 bp, 5 predicted proteins | sample MpolbnodulesMG_FD_207738 | JGI IMG/M metagenome (GOLD analysis project Ga0315915, IMG submission 207738) | Medicago polymorpha root nodule microbial communities from Los Angeles, California, United States - branched nodules | ecosystem: Host-associated > Plants > Roots > Nodule | place: USA... | reverse complement strand
TATTGAAATAAAAATTAGGTTAAGTTCCAGCCTAATCAAGATAATCATAATAACTTTTTAATTAATTTACTATCATAATCATTTTAAAACTAGTCAAAACGAGAATGAGCAAATTAAAATATAGGGAAGTAGATTCTTGTTAAACTAGATGATGCATTATAGCTCTTAATCATTCGATATAAATCAAAAGACGAGATTTATCAGTATAAAATTTATTGATCGATATAAACCAACCAATCTCAAATCAATAATCGAGATCAATTACTATCCAACCACCAAAGATCCGGGTCCTTCAAATAGTGGCGGCGGCGGCACGGTGTCTATATACATAATGTGGGTGAAGTGCATTAGGTATGTTATTTGGACATTTTTGCAACCATGAACTTGAAGGCTATGTCACTGAATGTTAGGTTCATAAATAGTACCTTTTTATGCCTTCTGTAATTTAGCCTTATATTTGATCATTATCTGTAATCTTTAAGATTACAAAGATTACATGTTATATAAAAAAGAAGATTATAAGCAAGTGGAATTTCATAAGCAGAAAAGACAAAGGTACAAAAAACTTGCGCAAACAACAAGGTAAAATGCATGTATATGATTATCTTCAGAGCAATGCAGGGATGGACAAAAAACATGCATGATTATGGTCCATCATTTTGCTTGCGTAGGCCTGAATTTAATTTAAAGTTAGAATGGCATGCAAAACCAGCTTTTCCTTTTTATTTCCTTTTGTTCTTTTCTTGTTTGACTTTAACCATATATAGATGATTGGTATATGGATAATGAGGATCCATAGCATCATCTTTAACATCTTTATAACAAAGTCAAGGAAAAGCCATTAATTTCCATTATATGAGTGAACGCATAGCATAATGAGGATCGATCTATGGCCATGTAGACACAGTTATTTTCGTTTGGAAACCATAACTATATAACATAATTTAATGAAATGAATACGACTAGAACAATAATACGTACTTAACATAAGTTAATTAATCCATTAAAAAAACATAAGTTAATTATTGTTAAAAAAAAACTTGACATAAGTTAATTATTTGATATTGCAATGTATTTATAGTAATATAAACACACTTAAGTTAAATTGTTCAAGTAAAGCAAACACCATATTAGGTCTGCTACTGCCTACTGGCCTTTGATGTTTCTAAGTTAGTAGTCTGACAATTTTTTTTTGGAACAAGTGTCGAGCTAAGGTTTTTTTTTTTTTTTTTTTTAAGTTAAGAGAGAGGACACACATCAAAATGAAGCAACGACATAGATTTTTTTATTTGATGACAACTACGTTACCCCATCAATAAAAGATGTCTAGAGTTATTCATGTTGTGTTGAAACCAATCAAAATTATTTATTTGTTGATTGGTAACAACCAAAAATGAATAACTCTATTCACTTTTTATTGATGGGTAAATAATGATTTTCCTTTTTTTTAATAATACATCATGCTAAGGTTTAACTACAATTGTTTTTTTTTCTTTTCAAAAGTTTAACTACAGTCCACAAGTGACTTTATTAGCCCACATACTAATGACAAAAAGGCTATTATTTTTCCCACCATATGACACCCTCACGCATTCTGCAAAACTTTCAAAAATGTCCCTTGCAGTTCGAATTATGTAATCTGAATTGAGTTCGGATTATGTAATCCTAACTATGCTTATGTATACTCAGCAATTAATCTCTTCCATTTCAGCAATTTTGAATTTTGCTTTTAAAAACAACCAAAACAAATAAAAAAATGATAAAAATCTGTCAAATAAAATCATAAAAACATAAGGATGAGAGTTAGGAAGATTAAAAATGACTATCCATGTTACAAACATGTTCAGAATTAGTGTTTGTGCAGTTAGGATTACGTAATCCGAACTGCGTCTGCACCATGAAAAAAAAGATACTGAGGGGGTCTAAATAGAAAATTTCAAACCGTTGAGGTGGGAGAGCCACAATTGTTTGTTTTCTTTTTTTAATGGTCCAAAGTTGTTTTGGGCCAGGCTTGCGTTGATCAAACCAAACAGAAATGGATTTTGCTATTTTCACTTTGAGAATTGCTCTAACTGTCGTTTGCTACCAAACTCCTTCCAGCGACAATTAACTACCATTAGTTCATTTAATTATTGATAATTATCTACTGTTAAAGGTATTTTGATATTTTTGGGGTACGCAGGAACAATTTTTTATGTGAGATGAGCAAAATCCAACATAAATTAACAAGACCCTTTGACACGTGAAACCTTTTTCCACCAAAAATAAAAAAGCAAATTATTTGAGCGAATAAATCATCAACTTATTCCTTAAACTATCAATCCTTCTTCAATTTAGTATCAAAACTATAAAATAAATACTAAATAATCCGTAAACCATATAAAATCCGTCAATTTAGTCCCTACTGTATATGAAAATTCATCAATTCAGTCCCTAATATCCCATATGTAAGCTTTTGTTGGATTTCATATAATTTAACAACTATTTTGAATATTTTAGAGACTAAATTGGTGAGATATTGATAGTTCAAGGACTAAATTGATAGTTTACTCTTTTTGGTTTATCCAACCTCAATCCCTTAATGATATGATTTTACTGGTGAGGTTTTTTTTTTGGTATGAGGTGGTGAGTTTCTTTTCGGTCATCTATAGTTTTCATAGTCTCTCTTGCTCTCTATTGTTTATTTTTGAGGGTGTAAGATATGGACTAATCATTTGTTTGTATGTACTTTGAATTAGCCCAGTTGGTTTTATCCCTCGTTTTTTTGTGTGGTCAAGTTATCCCTGGCATTATTATATATGAAAACTCATTTTTTCCAATAAAAGAAAAAAGTGGGGCTGAATTGTCCTAATGAATGAGTGATTTTCTAATGTGTCAAGTTCCAAGAGAAGCAAGCCAAATTATGCTAACTTGTAGCTTTTTTTGGCGTGTATCTCTGCGGTTTGAACATGGAACCAATTTGGAACATCTACCCTTTACGACTTCTCTCATATGTACATCTTAATAATACAAATTTTGCATTGTACGAAAATACATTTCTCAATAAAAATATATAGTTCGAAAATACACTTCTAAAAATATGTGTGATTTTTAGAAATGTAGAGAGAAAAGTTCTTTCAATCCATGTTTAGCTGGACACATGAAAAAAATTAAATCAACGACCGAACAAAAACTTGTCTTCAGCAAGCAACTTTTTTTTGAAAGAAGCAAGCAACTTTTGTTGAAACCATGGTTTGGGACAGTTTTAGTTTATTTTATGTTGTGAACGAATCAATAAATTTTTTTTATTGTTCAAACGTCTTTTTTCTTGTATTTTTTTTGTTGTAAATGATTTTTCATAATCAATGTTCTCTAAGATATATTTTCAAAAGAATTAAATAAAACGTGTTAAAAGAAAATATATCTATACAATACTAACTACAAAATAAAAGTAACAATAATCATAATTCCCTTAAAAAAATGATGTTTTAGACGACCGTCCCTCTCACCATGTTCAGGACCGCGCTGGTTTAGAGGTTATGAACAATAACATCCAATCAAACAACACACCTTAACTTGGGTCCTAATGAAAGGACAGTTAGGATTTGGGCGTTTTTCAAATGATGGACCCAGGATGTGGACTTAAAAGCTAACAATTGAAAATTGGCGGCTCCCGTCAACAAAGGTGAGTATGACCAAAACTAAAATTTGCTCTTTTGCAGCTAATTTCTACATTTTCTCCTACTTTGATTTGATTTTCAGCCGCATATATAGATAGAAATAGGCTAGAGCGATAGACTAGAATAAATTTGCAAGGTTTGAGTCTAAACCAAATTTAAAAAGTTAAGTTCGAGTCTGACTTATTAACGATCATAAGTCAGTAAAATCTGACCTTTATGAAAATAGTACAAGCAATGTTTCGCAAATCGAGTGTTAACTCTCCAAGTTTACCGAGTTTACGTGTTCAGGTACCAAAATCGTGTTAATTCTGAGGTACACTCGGTTTCTGGTAAAATCGGAAGGTTTGACGAGTTTGACCGAGTTAACACTCGGTAAATTCGTGTAAACTCGACCGAGTTTACCGAGTTTACATCTAAAAAAAATAAAAATAAAATTGGCCCTTTTTTTTTTCTCATTTTTTTCAAAATCCAATTCATTTTTTACAAGCCCAAAAAACTGAAACGTTTACCGAATAATTACTTTTACAATAATACGCACATTCCAGTTAGGGTTGCGATTCTGATGGTGGAAATTCAGATTTCGACGTCGATGATTGCCACACCGATTAGGGTTGTGGTGGTGGTGTTTGCTGACCTTTTGAAGAAATTAACTAGTTTATTTTTTAAATAGTTTTATTAACAACTTCAGGAACTTGTGAAACTTGCTTTTTTGGATGGTTTTTTGGATGACTTAAACTTAGAGACTTATGAAACTTATGATTTTTTGCGTTAATTTTGTATTTTGATGTTAAGTTGAGCATAACATGGTAGTTTGATATAATTTATCTTTGTAATTAAGTCATATTTTGCACTATTGACCTATTTATAATATTATATTAGCTTATATATGTCATGCATATAATAAATTTTATATAATTTTAATTTTAGGTAAACTCGTACGAGTTCTCGAGTCGAGTTTACCTAGATAAAATGAGTTGAGGTAAACTCTCAAGTTGTAAAACCTTAATTAAAAGAGATGAAATTGATGAATGCCTATTTGAAACTCTACTTCATTATATTTTTCTTGGAAGATTACACCACTAATAGTGGCTTGGGTTTTCATAAATAAACTAACAAGTTAATATGCCAATGTGATTAAGTTGTAAATCCAACTTTATGTAACATATAAAAACTACATTTTGTAATAATACATTTAAATATTTCAAAAATTGATGTAGGTTAATATGTTCAACTTACAAAAAATGTTAACAAATTGACGATTTAACACAAAAATACAAAACTTAATATAATAATGAAAATATTATTTCTTTATTTAACTAGACATGTCTGATAAATCTAAAACTTAAAAGGCTTTGTCAATGATATGTTTTTAACTAAATAAATAGACTTTTGAAGAAATTTTTTTTTTGTCTTATTTATTTAAATAATGTTTGCTCTAGTCTATTTTGAGCCTAACTTCGCTTAGACCATAAGTCCCTATCGCTCGATATGATCTATTCCCACTCCTAAGTGCGGCCAACACCTTTATACAAAGGACTGCTGCCTTTGTGTTTTAGGACTTGACTGCTATTGTTGCAATACAGATTTAGACACCTATTGTACGGGTTCTGAAAAAAATTCTAATAAATATTTTAAACAATCATCTAATAATTTCAGCGTATATATTTTATCATAATAATGATGATCATAATAAAAATGAATCTCAAATATAAAAGAATAATAAAGTCATCTAGACCTATCTTAATAAGATTTTTTTGTTGAAGTTGAAAAATAAGAAAGAAATATGATAACAAAACAAAATGAGAGAAAGTTTGAGATCTAGCACATGTAATTTGTCACCACATGAGCTTAACTGAGGTCAATGCACTACTTTAGACCAATAAGATGCATTACACAAATCGATGCAAGTAATTGTTTCCTTCATTAAATTAGGATCCAAAAATCTCTGAAACCAGAAACTTTAATTTCACCATGTCCATGTATACAAAAAATAAAAAATAAAATCTTATGAATTAATTGTGACCAAATTAGATCATACAATCATGGATAAGAAGATAACAATGGAACAGGAATACATGTAGAATTCTTCCAAACAGAAGAATGCAATTTGAGTATCTCCTTAGCCCTCTCTTTTGTCTTAAAATTACTATCAACTTGAAGCACCAAACACAACTTTGAAACAGCTCCAACATGCAACATTTCATGTAAAACTCTAGAATTTGCAGAATACCTACAAATAGAACTCATAATTCTAACACCTCTATCACTTGCAACATGAGAAACCCTCAAAATTTTCTTTGACACAATAGCCAATCCTGCTCCATGATTCAACAATTCTGCTCTCCCTTCTGCACAACCACAAAGTTGATCCAAACCTATTAGCATCAATTCACAAACCCTTCTTTCCGAAACATCGAAAAGAAGCTCGATTAGGACTAAAACCGCGCCGCCTTCAACCGCTTTAATTCGGTTTCTTCCCCATGGTAAAAGCTCCAGAAGTAGTTTCAATGCAGCTTTTGAAGCTTGTTGTGAAATCTTATCAACTAGCACTCTCATTATCTCTTCGAAAATCGCCTTTTGTACGCTTATTAATTGAATCGGATTGGATACTTCAAACGCCGATTTCAACAGCATTGTTGCATAACCTCTAGATTGGTAGCTTCCAATCTTCAAAACATGAAACAATGACTCAATAAATTGAATGCTTTCATTGCTTATCAGATTCTTAACATGTTCTTCAGAAGGGTTAAGATGAAACAAAATTTCAATAGCAGCTTCCCTCAGAGAACTTGAATTTAAATTGTTCTTCATGGTTGAAGCTAGAAACTCTATTGCACCTGCAGATTCCAAACATTTTTTGTTCCTTTCGCTTTCAAAGACGATAGAACGAAGCTTTACGAGACAATTGAGTTGTTTTTCTGGGAATTTCTTTGCTTCATTGATTAGTTTAAGAATCTGTGTTCTGTCTATTGGTGATTTTGGTGTTGGAATACGTTCAACACCAAATGAAGCATTAAGGGTACACCAAGATTGAATCAAACGACGTAAAGTATGGTTTGGTATAAGGTTATTAAGATCGGTTTCTAATAAGGTTTGTTTTGTAACAGGACAAGTATTGTTTTGGAATGAAAATAACCATTTTTCTATGTTTTCTCTATCGTAGGTAATTCCTGTGGAAAGTGTGACAGGATCTTTCATAAGTTGTAGGGAAATTGGGCAAAGAAAATGTGAAGGAACATCAATTCCATCCATAAAAAGAATCAATGTAAGAAAATAGGAACAAAAAAAAATGAAGGGAAAAATAAAGAGTATTAGCTAGAGAGAAAGGTGAAGAGTTGAATTGGATTGAGGACTAAAATTTGTGAACGTTGATAATGAAATATTTGTGGTGGAGAAATTGCAAAATTTTATACAAAGTTGTTATGAACGAGAAAGTCAACACACGGAAATTGAGAGAAATGGTGAGGAGTGTGTGAATTAATGAGTACCTTTTCCAAGACTTTGGAAGGAGACAATGTATAAACAAGTGGATTTCTTATCTTTGGTATTAATGGGACGTTGCTATATGTATATATAGTATATGGTGATAACATTGATGATTATAATTTCATGAAAAGTGTAACATAAGTATAGAGGTGAGAATTAGTTACACCGATGCTTACGACCTAGCTTACGTCAACTCAATATTAAATCGTAACTTAAATATCAAAATAGAGTTTAATTTTATTGATTTATTAGCTCGTTAACCTATCTAAAAACACGTCAATCTATTTATTTAAATATTCTTGTATAAAATATGCTTTTAAGTAGAGCAACATATCATATTAAACTTTTAGAAAAGGTCAAATTCATACTACTTAAAAATAAGCATATGACATAGTACAAGCCAAACCTAAACTTTCAATTTTTTTGACTAAACTTGAGTAGATTCAGCTATTGTCACACTTCAAAGTAAATATATAAGGTGTTTAGGGAGTAACGTCGGTGTTGCAAATTGTATTAAAAAGCCTAATATAGAGGCTTTTGACTTTGATTTTATAGAATTAAAGAATACTATATCTATACATAAAAGGGGATGGACATTGTACAATTTGATACTATATGATCTGCGTAGACCTTAATGGTTGCATGGGTGTTGTGTTGCCGACAAGTTCTGATAGGGCTCATGCATTTTACCATTATTGGATGCACTTCTCACGCTTTTCTCGGCCACATCCATTAATGCTTCTAGTTTTATTTATTCTTTATTATACTCTTGGAAAGAAAATTCATAACGTGTTGGGAGCTGGAAACTGCATTGGTGTGGTTATTGTATCCATATCTTTATAGTATTAGTTCAACATGGTAAGTTTGATTTTTCATTTTATAATTTATGGTATGGGATTCGAGAGAAACTATAATGTGAATTTGGGAGTATAGTATGAAAAAATAAGATATATATGTGCTAACAATAAATAAATTTCTACAATCACAAAGGAACCTATGGTAGCTAATATAGAATGTTTTTCCTTCTATTTAAAGAATTTTGTTTATGGATTCTCTTAGAGATGTTATTGCCATAACTATTAGAAGAATAGTAATAAATTTTCATAGTTTCATTATGAGTAAAATTGTTTTACATTGATAGCACATAGACCATATTATGTATTTTGCATGGTTATACAAAAAAAAAGGGTTTTATGAAAAAATAAATGCTAATATGCTACACATAAATTAACAAAATAAGTTATTCAAAATAAGTTGTTATAAATCCTCTTTTGTACCAAGAAAAAAAGTTGTTATAAATCAAATGTAAATTTTGGTCGACAAATAAATATCAAAATTGACTATTAAAATAGATAATTGAACATCATTTATAAAAAACAATAATAACACTTACGTAACTATTATTAACTCTTAATTAATATATATAGTACAAGAAAAGTTGGATTCTTGTTTTTAACTTTTTTGTTCCTTTCCAAGCCTACACTCGCTATCTTTCCGTTTCATTGAATTGTAGTATATTATATATGGCACTGAATGATTCCAAATATATAGTCAAAGATAAGCAACCGTATAAAACAGAAATGTATAGAATATATATGTAGAAAAATGTGCTTACTTTGTAATTTTGTATGTAATGCAAAAAGGACAACTAAAAAAATATGAATTCCAGTATTCATTCTCATAAGGCAGTGAGATCATGTGATAAATGATAATGCACCAACCTAAACGCAGAAAACTTGTATTTTAGGTGGAAAAAAAGACACGTAACACACTGAAATCACCACATGCCTCAAGCAAAATAAAATAAAAAAACAAATTTGGAATCACGAATGCATTTAATTTTTTATATTTTTTTTAATTTGCAAAACGTTTTATTTCAAATTTGGCACAGCCATGACTAAGGAAAGTGCTTAATTTATTATTTTCAAAACTCTATCACGTTAGAGGATCAACTAATTTAATTAGGGTCTAATTCCAACGTCTACTTGGCGTGTCCCATTTAAAGCTCGAACAAAATTATTTATGTGCTAGTCCACCAAAATTTACATCGGAAAAATAGAACTAGAAACTTTGAGAGCATAAAAATGGTTGTTAACAAAGTTCAGTCAAATACAAATAGTTCATGAGTTTGAATTTTGGTAAGAGCAATATTTGGTCTTACTCAATTTATCAATATCTCTCCATTAAACTTTAGGATTTTTTCTCTCACGACCAAACCTTTTTTAAGCCAAAAAAATAAAGACAAAATATTATTACGAACTTCACAAATTTTATGGACAGCTATTGCTTGGATGATAATGCTGTTTGGAATTTTCTTCCCACAAACATGTTCCCTTTGAACAAAATAAATGAAATAAAAAAATATTTTCCGTTGTTTCTCGTTGTATACGTAAGTCAATTTTTATGATCTGATATCGATAATCATGTGCTACAAAATTATGATTATCCTCACGATCACATTCACATGGCATCGGAAACTTCGATACTGGTCTAATACAAATTCAATATTACCGGATTCCTAGAGTTACAAATAAATTTACCACCAAATATTAATAAAGAATTAAATATTGAAATAGTCTACATAAAATTTTGTCAAAAATTCTAGCAGGAACAATAAAGTCTTTGTTCTAAATGATTTGATAGACTTGACGAAAAGGAATAAGGAGAAATGTCTGGTTATGAGGTGGGTTTTGGATGAACCTAAAAATGAAACTAGATCAAATCTAAAATCATAAATGCAACGCTAACAAATAGAGCCGGAAGGGTGCAACAAAAGTAACTTAGAGAAATGAAGTGCTTTAATCTTATCTTATTATCATATGACATTATTGTTAGGTTCTTTGTACTTTGTGCTTATGTGATTTTATTTGATAAGTACGTTGAATTGTGTGAAAATTAAAATCGTGAACGGTCAAATAGAGCAGTGATTTGGTTCAAGGGAGGATCAATATGATTATATATCATCACAAATTAAGCAAGGATGTCAGTTGCGTACCTCGTCATAGTAATGGCCAGAATTTCGTTCTTTTACTATTTTAATAATTGCAAATCCAACCAATGGATTGTATGAATACAAGTTGTTCATATACAATCTTAAGTGTGAGTGTTGTATATAAGGACTATACTTGGTTTCGATTTTCAAATAATATGAGACTTTTTAGGTGAACCGAAACATGACATCCGAGTCGAGATTAATTAGGTAGTGTGTGAATTCAACTCCAACATACATTCCGAGGTATTTCCTATTTTGGATGTAAGATCATCCATAATGAGTGAGGCTTAATTCATCGGGGAGAAAATGTAAAGTTACTATTGGATAAGTCCCCGTAAGCATAGTTCAGTTGGTTAGGCACATTACATTATATATGCATGGGTCGTAATTTGAACTATGGATTCTCCACTTATTCATCTGAAGTAGTCAAGTTCTAGGCATAGGTGTTGTAGCAACAAAAGTAAGTATTTATGTCATCGTCTCCACAGGGACTGGTGCGATATTCTAAGCCGTTTAACAATCAATATCGTTCTGAGCTAGGGTTGTCGAGTATTTTGTTGTTTCATACACTATCAAACTAAGAATTTGTAAATAGGTTGAGAGTTAACAGGGAAATAAGTATGTTGGGATTAAACTTCGTCAACCTACTCGTACGTATTCTTGGATTTGGGTTGCGAATTCTAATTATCACTCGATATTATCACATATTGCTCAACAACATCATTCGTGTCCAAATGATATCGTGATTTCTATTGGGTCGTTTAATTGTCGATGTCTCGCACGATTAAACGATCCAATAATCGATTGTATCGTTGTATCGTCGATGTCTCGCACTATACAATGATACAAAAGCTTTAAGTTTCAATATTCAAAGTGATTATCAACCTAAGTTCCATGTCTAGAACAAAAGTATTGATAGAAGATTATTCTAACCTAGATTCAAAAGGTATTTTTCAATCACAATTCAAATTCATAAGATCAAACATAGAAAGCAAGAATAATATCAATATCATAAGAGAAATTAGAATCACACAACATCCCAATCTCAAGGAATACATACTAATAGAGTTAACTACATTTAATCCCAACAACAAGAGTTTAGTTACTCATTGTCATGGTAACCTTACAAGGAGAAAAGAAGGGATGGAATTGAACCAAACCATGATGTCTCAATGATCTTGTGTCTTCCTTCAATCCTTGTACTCCTTGCTCTTTAGGTTCTCTCTGTGTTTTCCCCTGTTTTCTCTCTTCCTCCAGTGGCCTAAACTATCCTCTAATGATTAAACCCCTTTGAAATGAACAAATGAGCTTTTATATGGCCTGTTCTGTCTGAACTCGCCTCCCAAGTAGAAACGCTCGCCATGGCGAGTAGTGGTTTCTTCACCAGTGGGTTTGTGCCACGTCAGCTCTGAG